>Ga0181520_10000400_pt1 | contig 96176 bp, 82 predicted proteins | sample PEATcosm2014_Bin_29_FD_132451 | JGI IMG/M metagenome (GOLD analysis project Ga0181520, IMG submission 132451) | Peatland microbial communities from MTU Mesocosm Facility, Houghton, MI, USA - PEATcosm2014_Bin02_30_metaG | ecosystem: Environmental > Terrestrial > Soil > Wetlands > Peat | place...
CCTGTTCCCTGTTCCCTGTTCCCTGTTCCCTGTTCCCTGTTCCCTGTTCCCTGTTTCTCAGTCCTCAAGAGCCGGATGATGCTGGCTCTCCCAACCCAGGTACCGCGCCGCCTCATGCACGGCTTTGGAAACTTCGCTGAAGTTGGCCGCTACGTGGTGCTCAAAGCCTTCGCGACAAATATATTTCAGCAGCTTTTGCAGCTGCCGAATTTCAGCCACGCCTGCGCCGCCGAATGTTTCCAGCGGATCGTCAGTAAATTTACCCTGACCCGTATAACCGCGCACCACGCCGCGCCGATCGTCCGTGGAGTAGCGGGCATAGGTCATGGCGCCGGACTTTACGCGCCCCACGCAAGTGCCGAATGAGTTTTCCTTGCCCACCGAACCGGCAATAATCCCCTGGAAGTCCATCTTCACTTCTTTGAAGAAGTGCTTGGGCAGGTTAGAGCAGTGGAAGCAGACGCACTTGTTGGGATCGGCGCCATAATTATTATTCCAATCCAATAGCGCCGAAGGGGTGCCGCTTGCCAGGGCCAGCATATACATGCTCAGCGTTCCGGGCACGTCCACTTCGCAGGCCGAAGGAATGAGATTGTTGCTCATCATGCTCATGATGGTGCAAGGCACCACGCCGAAGTACTCTTCCATCGAGGTCCAGCACTGCACGGCGCTGATGGTCACATGGGCCTGCTTCATCCAGCCGTCGATCACCGCACCTAGCTTGGCCATCTTGAGCAGTGCCGTGTCGGGAATGCCGGAGGTGGTCACATAGCTCTTGATGGCCGCCAACTTGGCCTGAGTTGCATCATCAGTATCCTCGAGGCGGTTGATGCGGCCGAATATCTCCGAAAGGTCAATCGTCTCAACTGAGATGCCGTTGGTCTCAAAGATGCGCTCAGAGTAGCGGACGGTGTTGAACGCCGTCGGCCGTGCGCCGATGGAGCCGATGCGCAGATTCTTGAGTCCCTTGAGGATACGGCAGACTGCGGAGAACCACTCCAGGTCGGCTTTGAACTCAGGCGAGTCAAGGCTCTCAGTATGCAGAGTTGTCAGCGAATACGTAATGCCGTACTGCATCATGTTGTTACACGCGCTCATCTTGCCGCAAAAGCTATCTCCGCGCGTCGCGACCGTCATGGCATCGGAGCGGTCAGGCGTAGCCTGCACCAGCACCGGGACCTTGAGCCCTGAGAGCCGGATGGCGTCCACAATGCCTCGCTCCTCGCCAAAGTTGGGCAAGGTGACGATGATGCCGTCAATCTCTTCAGCATGCTTCTTGAAAAGTTCAGCACAGCGCTGTGAGTCGGCGTAGGTTTCCACCGCGCCGTGCCTCGACTCCGCCGGGCTCAACACCACGGCCCGCGCTCCCGCCGCTTCAAGAACCGAAATGATTTTTTCGCGGCCAGCCTTGGCCAGTTGATCCGGGAAAAACCCGCGGTTGCCCACTATCACCCCAAACGTCATCGCTCTTTGCGCTTCCATTTTTTTCACTCCCTCAAGGCCGCCACGGCGGTCACCAGTTCACATTGTTAAATTAGTGGCACGAATTAAATTCGTGCCCTGATACAAAACCTGTTTTTCAAACACACGCTACTTGCTGGCGCGCCCCGGGCGGAATTTCACGACGTAAAAGAATCCGAGCAACGCCAGGATGCCGCCCCACCACACCGGCGTATGCAGATTGGTCAATTGCACCAGAGGCGGATAGCTTCCAGTGTTCCACTCGTAGACGCCATAGCCGAAGATCATCAGTCCGTAGATCGACAGCAGCACTCCAATGAAGAACCAGATCGGAATTCCAGAACCGCGCATAACTCTTAACCCTTTCCTCTCTTCATCTCACCAAGAAAAAACACACGCTTGTTACCAGAACAAAATATTGAGCACTGCAAAGATAATGACGACCAGGATCGCCCACGTCCACTCGTTCTTGTAGAACGGGACCGGATCTTCCTTGGGCAATGGGGTCACGCCATAGACCAGTCCTTCCAGCTCCGCCGCCGGTCTTGGCTTGGTAACCATGCTCACCAGGAAGATCACGACGGCTGTGAACAGGCACGCCCACAGTGCGCGGAAAACATTTTCGGCCATCGGTTTGGCATAGGGTGAAAGCGCCACGTATCTTAGATTCGCAGGGTTGAGATGGACCCACACGAACAGACTTACTGAAAAAACGATGCCGAAGAGCAGACCCAAAAAGCCGGCGATCTTCGTAGCGCGCTTCCAGAACATGCCCAGCAGAATGGTGGCCAGCAGCGGTGCGATAAAGATGCTGAACAGCGCCTGCACGTAGTCCATGATGCCGTGTGATTTCTGCACCAGGTAGCCGGCGCCGATGGAAACCAGAACCCCCAAGACGATGGATATTCGGCCCACCATTACGTAATGGCTGTCGGAGCCTTTCTTGTTGATGAGCGGTTTGTAGAGGTCGTAGGTCCACACCGTGGAGAAGGCGCTTACGTTCCCGGCCATGCCGCTCATGAAGCCGGCAATCAAAGCCGTTATGCCAAGACCCAGCAGGCCGGGTCCGAGGTAGCGGACCATCATCAGCGGCAGGGCCTGGTTATAGCTGCTGAGTTCCGTTCCGGGAGCGGCGCTCAGCACTTTCTCCTGCGCAGCGGTGGTGAGATTGGTCTTCGAAGTCATCGCTTCCGAGCAGGCTGCGGGATCTGCGACCTTGCTTGAAGTGGTGTCAACGCTGCAGGCGGCGACCACATCCTCTCCCACTAGTTGGCGGCGGCTGCCGTCTGGGTTCTGCAGGAGAACTAGGCCCAGCAGGCCGGGCAGAATCACGATGAACGGAACCGCCATCTTGAAAAATGAACCGATGATAGGAGCCATGCGCGCGGCGCGTAGATTGTGAGCCGCCAGAACGCGCTGGACGACAAGAAAATCGGTGGTCCAGTAACCGAAGCTGATTGCGAATCCCAAACCGAAGACGATGCCGGTCCAATGTACTCCCATGGGATTAGCAGCAAAGCTCCCAGTATCACGCCAGAGATGGAAGTAGCTATCGGAGTGCATATTGGCGATGATCTTTGTCTTCAGGCCGTTGACTCCGCCAGCTTGAATCAGGCCCAGGATGGGCACCAGCATCGCGCCGCCCCAGATGAGCACAAACTGAAGCACCTCATTGAAGATGGCCGAGCGCAACCCGCCCAGGGCAACATACAACGTGACTGCAAAGGCCGAGACCAAGATGCTGAAAGTAATGCTCCAGCCAAGAACGACCTTCATCACCACGGCCATGGCGAACATGTTCACGCCGCTCATCAGGATCATCTCCAAAGCAAAGGAGACAGCCGCCAGAACGCGCGCGTGCTCGCCGTAGCGCAGATTCAGATAGCCGGGGACCGAGTGGGTCTTCGAGACGTAGTAGAAGGGCATCATCACCAAGCCGAGAAAGAGCATGGCGGGAATGGCGCCCACCCAGTACCAGTGAGTGGCCAGAATGCCGTACTGGTAGGCCGATCCGGCCCATCCCATCAGTTCCAGCGAACCCAGATTGGCTGAGACGAAGCTGAGGCCTGCGATCCAGGCGGTCATCTCGCGGCCGGCCATGAAGAACTCTTCGCTGGTGTTCGACCTGCCCTTCAGGTAGAAGCCGATCCAGATGACCATCCCGAAGTAGGTGGCAATCACGGCAATATCGAGCGTACTCAGGTGCGCCATGGGTGCAACGCTGAAAGCCAGGAGAGCCGGCACTGATGAGAGCAGGCCAGTGGCAACGGAAACTGGAACCAAACCAATCATTACGTCCCCTGCATGGGTAAATTCGTCCGCGGACCTTTTGGACGTGCGCCCTTAAGTAAATGGCTTTACTGCTATGTTTGTCAAGCGGCTCAGCGCCGCGCCGGGAAAAGCGGCCAGTGCTCCGAGGCAAAACCGAGGTTAGGACGCACTGATGCTGGTAAGCGTTTACCGGACGAAGTGTACCATATTAAGGCCATCACACAATACTTCGCTGAAGTTCCCCGCCGGTTATCCTGATAATCTTTAACCTTCCTGACTGGCCACCTTTGCGCTGATAGGCGTTCGAACCAGGAGCAATACGCTTGCTGTGGCGAAGAGAGGCATCAATCCTGCAACGAGAAATGCAGGGCCGTAGGAAAAGCGATCGACCAGAACCCCGACGGCAATGGTGAAGACAAAGCCGACCAGACCTGCCGCCAGTCCGCTGAGCCCGGTAACCGTGGCCACAACATCGTGTGGAAACAGGTCAGAGGGCAGCGTGAGACCCATGGTGGACCAGCTCGCGTAGCCCCAGAGAGCAAAACAAATTAACCCCAGCGCGGCATAGACGCTGTGCACGCTGGCGGCGGGAATACCGGCTAGTATCGGCAGGCAACTGAATACGCATACCCAAAGGCGAGCGCGTACTACGGGAATGCCACGACGAATGCAGTAGCCGGAGATGAGACCGCCGGTGAAGTTGCCGAGGTCGGCGGCGACAAATGGCATCCACGCAAAAAGGGCGATTCTTTGCAGGCTGAAACCGCGCGCATCGCTTAGGTATTGAGGCAGCCAGAACACGTAGAACCACCAGATGGGATCAGTAAGCGCACGGCCCAGAACGATGCCCCACACGTTTCGCTGCCCTAAGAGCTTGAGCCAGCGCTTGGGTCCTCGCTCGGGAGACGCGTCGGGCACCTCCTGGCCGGCACGGATATACGCGACCTCTGCCGGTGTCACCCGCGGATGACGGTCCAACGTATGGTAGACACGCAACCACATGAACAGCCAGATAAAGCCCAGCATGCCTGTGGCGACAAAAGCAGCTTGCCAGCCAAATTTGATGGCGATCAAAGGAATTGACAGCGCCGCTACGGCTCCTCCCACGCTGGAACCGCTGTCAAAGATTGCCACCGAAAGGCTGCGTTCCTGGCTGGGAAACCATTCAGCAACTGTCTTGCTGGCGCCGGGCCAGTTCAGGCCCTCGCCAATGCCGAGTAGAAATCGAAAGGATGCGAAGCCAAAGACAGAGGAGGCGAATCCGGTGAGAATGTTGACCACAGACCAGAAGACAACGGCAAGTGCCAGCCCAAGCCGCGTTCCCACAGCATCGAGAAAGATGCCGCCGAGAAGCCAAGTGATCGCATACGAGACCTGAAAAGCTCCAAAGATCTTGGAAAGGTCGGTGTGCGATAGATGATATTGCGACGAGATCATCGGCGCCAAAACAGAAAAGGTCTGGCGGCTGATGTAGTTGATCACCGTCGAAAAAAAGAGCGTCCAAACAATCCACCACCGCACTCTTCCCGGGCTGCGGCGTTTGGGCTGTTTCCCTGCTTGCTGCGCATCGTTTGCTGGATTCATTTGATCTCGCTGTTCCGATTCCCTTTTTATGGGAGTTGCTGAATAGATTCTGTATTCTTAATAGACGTTGGAGCTGCGATCGCTTGAATTGAACCTATATCGAAGTACTTGTATAGATCGAGGCAGAAGAGATCGGGCGCGGAGTGAAAGGCCACTGGCGCGTCGAGCAAATAGTTCAGAGTCTTCATCGCATGGCGGCTGTTGATGACTGAAAATGTGTCCGGCTCAATAGCCGCCGCCACCTCGGCAATGACGGCTGAACGAATGCCGTCTGTCTCAATCTGAATTTTCCGATTGGTGTTGCCGGATTGCATCCAATGGGCAACTGCAAGCAATTGCGCAGCCTCCATGCCAAGCGGTCGATCGCCTGCGGTTGAAACCAACATCTCCCAATCAGTTGGATCGGAAGTTTGCGGACTGGTAAAACCATTGAAGATAAGGTCGAGGGCCAGAACTTGCTCACCGTGATTCACATGCCAGGATACAGCGTCGCCTGAAGCTGCATATCCCTTATCGTTCAGGATGATGGTTGCCGGAGGATCTTTGCCCGCGTCGTTTGCCTGCAACCAGATACCGGTGGCGCTCAGTCCATCGGTAAGATCGAACCGGTAGGACAAAGTTTGAATCGCCATGCGACTGGTGTAGGTCATCCTTCCGGCATTTTCCACGGAGACGGGGGTATAGCGCACAATTTCTTTTAGCTTCTCGCGCTGTGTTGCGATCCACGAACCGCGCGCTTTGTCATCGGTGGGAATGGCCGGTCTTGCAACAGTACCCGCGAGCTTTTTGGCTAGGCCAAGAATGGTTAAATTATCCTTTGGAATGCCAACAGCAAGTTCCTCTGGAGTCCTGACCTCGGCAGAACTGGGGATCTCCTCGGTAATTGCAGGCATATGAAAATGTTCGGCGAAGAAACTGTATGCATGCAGACGGTTCACCAATTGATAGTTATGCGTACCAGGATCGGTACTCTCGTACCAGGCCAGGGCGTCGGGCTTTCCATATAAATCAAAAAAAGGAACAATCTTATCGTAGTTATCCGGCTTTACCAGGGCCGCGCGAAAGCAGCAGGTATCTTCGGCGTTGTGAATCAGGAACGTGGGCCGCGGCGCGCGCATTGCGACCAAGAAAGGATAGTCCTGACCAACAGCAAAATCAGTGGGATTCTCTTCGATTTCGTCTGTTTCTGCGGGACGATTGATGTTGTAAGCGAACGATCCAAAACCGGCCACTTCCACGCTGACCGCCACGCGTTGATCCAGCGCGCTCAGCACAATTGTTTGCCATCCGCCTCCGGACAAACCCGTCATTCCCAGCCTGCTGGCATCGACCTGCGGCAATGAGGCCAGAAAATCCAGACCGCGCCGCACGCCAAGATAAAAAAAGCCAAGAGCATTTGAACCAACCAAGTCGAGCGCGGCGGCATCGTCGTGATCGTCGCCCTTCAAGTGCAACTCACCGAATCCTACCCAACCGATACTTAGCGCGATAACTCCTCGCTTGGCGAAGTTGATGCATCGCTTCTGTTCATACTCCGCCGCGTTCCCTTTGGGCTCATGGCCGATCACGTTGAGAACTGCCGGAGCACGCCCGCTAAGTTTCTCCGGTTCATACAGAATGGCAGGCGCGTCAAAGCCAGGTACAATCTCATAACGAAATTTAGTTACACGGTAGCCGTTCCGCGATTCTGTCGCTCCCACCTGCTGAAAGTTCGGCGCCGATTCGACCCACTCTTCAGGCCACCCGTGAAATGCGACGTCATTCAAAATGTGCTTGCGCAATTTTTGCTGCTGGTCTGTCCAGTCGTTTGCGCTCCGGGGTGTTGGCAAAGGAGTAATTCGGCGAATCAGATATTTCTGCAGTTGAAAAGCTGTAACATCCGGCGATTGTACCGGCACTGCGAGCAAGCTTTCGAGAGTCCCAGCCGTCGTTTGGCCATAGACCGCGGTTGCGGTCAGCGTAAGCAGGACCGCACATGTAATCGCATAACTACGTCCAGCCAGCATCATTTGCCCGCTCCTACTATTCAAGATGGATCGCGATCACGCGGCATGGTGAGATTGCCGCTCTGAGGATGATCGAAGCAACTCTCGCATCATGAGAGTTGCAGGTTCATCCAGAGGGCATGATCTCGGACTGTATGATCGGCGATCGGCTCGCGTCGGCAGCAATCCTCCGCATCGGCACCTCTGTTTACTAAGTGAACTACGGATGGACCGAGCCAGTATAACAGGCCGATATGATTCCGTGACGTGCCATCAAGAGTGCGGCCCGCTCATCAGGTATACATGCGCGGGGCAAATGCTTTAGCCTTTCATGGTTATGAAAACCTTAACAACCTCTGCATCAAATTCTGTTCCTCATTGTGCCTTCACATGCCTCCTGGCGGTTCTGCTCGTTTGCACAGTTGCCTCGGCTCAGGCGCCCGCGCCGGACTCACCCGCTATTGAAGCCAGGGCACGTGCCATGGTAGCCAAACTCACCCTCGAGCAAAAGATTGAGCTGATTGGCGGCGTGGACGGAATGTTTACCAATGCCTCGCCCGCCATCGGCCTGCCACGACTGAAAATGTCCGATGGTCCTGAGGGCGTGCGCACCTGGGGTCCAACCACTGCATGGCCCGGCGGCGCTGCGCTTGCTGCAACCTGGGACCCGGCTCTGGCGCGCAAAATCGGTGAAGGACTGGGCAGGGATGCCCGCGCCCGCAGCGTGAATTTCCTGCTCGGACCGGGCGTGAACATCGCACGTTCGCCACTGGCCGGCCGCAACTTTGAATATTTTTCTGAGGACCCGTTTTTGGCCGCCAGCATGACGATTCCCTGGATTGAGGGCGTCCAATCTCAGGGCGTGATTGCCACGGTCAAGCATTATGCGCTGAACAACCAGGAGTACGACCGGCACAACGTGAGCTCCGATGCGGACGAGCGGATCATGCGTGAAATTTACCTGCCGGCCTTCGAGGCTGCCGTCACGCAGGCTCACGTGGATGCAGTGATGAACTCCTACAACCTGATCAACGGCGTCCATGCCACTCAGAGCGAATTTCTCAATTTGAAGGTACTCAAGGGCGATTGGGACTTCCAGGGCATTTTAATGTCGGACTGGGATGCCACCTACGATACGGTAGGCGCGGCCAATAACGGCCTCGATCTGGAAATGCCCAGCCCGCGTTTTATGAATGCCAGGGGGTTACTTGCCGCAGTCAAGAATGGTTCGGTCAAGGAGTCCACAGTTGACGACAAAGTCCTGCGGTTCGTTCGCCTTGTCCTGCGCTATGGCTTCCTCGACCGCACACAGTTTGACCCCGCCGACGCGACCTATTCCGTCGCCGATCGCGGCGTTGCCCTTGAAGGCGCCCGCGAGAGCATCACCCTCCTGAAAAACGAAGGCTCTCTGCTCCCGCTCAACCCGGCCAGCATCAAGACCGTCGCCGTCATCGGACCCAATGCTTATCCTGCGGTTACCGGCGGCGGCGGTTCCTCTCAAGCGCAAGCCTTTGAACCGGTGAGCATTCTCACCGGCATCGCCAACGCAGGCGGACCCAACGTCAGCGTGCTATACAGCCGGGGCCTGCCCGACACAAATGAACTATTCGGGAACACTCAATGGGAAGCCGTCGTCAACGTGGCTACCTATCCGAACAAAACCTTTACCGGCACGCCGGAAATGACCACACAAAAAAATATCGCCGGCTGGAAGCCCGACATGTGGGGCCCGGAAGACACGACCCCTCGCAGCATTCGCTACTCGACAGCATTCAAGGCAGCCAAGGCCGGCAAGTATCTGCTGCTGGCCGCTGCCTCCAGCGAGGATTCCTACAAAGTGATCATTGATGGAAAAGCGGTGATGGAACAGCCTCACGCCGAAGGCCAGTCTCCTCGATTCAAGTCGCTCGATCTCGAAGCTGGACAAAGCTTAAAAATCGTGGCGGAATATCTTCCCTACTCGCCCGGCTTACGTTTCGGTTTTGGCCTGGCCTATGAACCGGATCTGGTCTCGGTCGAAGCAAAAACCATTGCGGCTGCAGCGGATGTGGTGGTTGTGGCTGCAGGCTTTGGTCCCGCAACCGAAAGCGAGGGCCTCGACCGCACCTTCGAACTGCCCTGGGGTCAGGATGCGCTGATTGAAGCCATTACCGTGGTCAATCCGCACACGGTCGTCACTCTCGACGGTGGTGGGGGCACCGCTACCCGACGCTGGCTCGGCAAGGTTCCCGCGCTGCTCTACGCGTACTATCCTGGTCAGGAAGGCGGCACGGCTATCGGCGAGATCCTCTTTGGTAAGCACAACCCCGAGGGCAAGCTACCAGTGAGCTTCGACCGCAGTTGGGACGAAAACCCCTCTGCCGCCTGGTACTACCCGGTAAAGGGTGCCGATACCGCGCTGCACGTTACCGAACCAGGAGTCAAGCCGGCGGACTACGTCATCGGCCACGTGAAGTACGGAGACGGCCTGATGGTCGGCTACCGCTACTGGACCACCACCGGCAAGCACCCGCTGTTCCCGTTCGGCTTCGGTCTCAGCTACACCACGTTCCGCTTCTCCAACCTGCACGCTCCTGCAATGGCAGCCTCCGGATCAACTGTTTCTGTAACCTTCGACTTGACGAACACTGGCGGCGTAGCCGGCGCAGAGGTAGCCCAACTCTACGTCTCCGACCCTTCGGCAAAGGTCACCCGCCCAGAGCGCGAACTAAAAGGATTTGTAAAGGTCCGTCTGGGTCCCGGCGAAAGCCGGCACACTACTCTTAACCTTGATGCGCGCGCCTTCAGTTACTGGGACCCGGCTGCCCACAAGTGGACCATCGATCCCGGCAAGTTCGTGATTCGCGTCGGCGATTCCTGTGAAAACACACCGCTCAGCGCAGATCTGACACTAAACTAGAGCTCACCTTAAACTGCCGAACGGCCTGGCTCATGCGTGCTGCAGGCCATTCTATTTTCAGCATGCAGATGCAAAACGGCCTCCGCGCTGAGCGGAGGCCGTTTCTATTTGTGTGTTCTGCGCGGTTGGGTGCTTACTTCAGATTGCCGCTTGCATCCATCGTGATGCCGCCAGGCCCCTTGCTCTTTTTCTCTTCGTTGGCCTTACGCGTGCCCATCGACTGGGAAGCCCAATCCTTGGCAGACGCAACATCGGCCTTCACCGCGGCGGGGTCGCCGTAATCCACATCTGCTTTGCGACGGTAAATCAGGTTCAGGTAGGTCATGGCATCGTCATAGGTAGGCCGTGCTACCAGCGCCATTTTCAGATAATCCAAAGCCTCGTCCACCAACGGGCCATTCTCTTCCTTGAGCGGCGCCATGATCTTCTTGGGAACCTTGACGTTGCCCTCACCGTCATCGTTGAAGCCGTTCGGCAGCAGCACCTTGAGCGTATTCTCGTGCGCCTCTGTCCAGTCGATCACTCCTACGGTGTAGGCAGCCTCGGCATCATTTTTATCTTCGGCCAGGACCTTCTTCTGCCAGTCCTTGGCCTCATCCAGCTGCTTAATGCTGAAATAGATGCCCGCAATCTGCTTCATGCTGTTCACATCGTGCGGCTTTTCTGCCAGAACCTGCTTGAAGATGTCGATCGCCTGTTGCGCGGTCTTCAGGTTGTCCGGCGTGGTGAGTCCCGGTACTACATTCTGGGCCAGCGCGGTGGCCAGATAACTCTTTGCCATGGGCAGGGTTGGATCGAGTTGCGTCGCCTGCTGGAAGTGGTTGATTGCCTCTTCATACTTCTGGCTCTTGTAAGCATCCACTCCCTTGTTCAACTGGTCGCGGGCCTTGAGTTTGTCGCACCCGCTCATGGAAAGAACCAAACCGGCCAAGACTACCGCGAGCAACGTACTACGTGCGGGACCATTCATTCTTTTATCCTTCTCCTTCAGGTCAGTGCCTGTCGATTGCGGCCTGGAATCTGATGCGGCCAGCCGCGGGCGGGAGGTACCGAAACCAGGATGGAAAAATTGTACTCCTGTTGCTACTAAAAAAATCCGCCCCGAGTTCAACTCACTACTGGCCGGCCATAATCTTCGGGGTCATTAGTCCGATGTGATCCACGTTGGCTGCACGGCCAATATCGATAACCTCCGCTACATAGCGGAAGTCGACATTGTCATCACCCCTTACAAACATGATGCGCTCAGCGCGGTTCGCATAGATCTCGGTCAGGCGGGCGAGCAACTCGCCTTTGGCCACGTCGGTCTCGTTGATCTTGTATGTCGGAGCATTGCCCTGACGATACAGAACCTGCACCACGATGGTGCGATCGTTATTGGGCTGCTGCTGCTGCGGATTCTTGGGCGGCTGGGGAACCAGCGCATCCAGACCCTTAGGCGTTACCGGCACGATGACCATGAAGATGATCAGCAGCACCAGAAGCACGTCAATCATGGGCGTAACGTTGATCTCGGACATGCTGCCACCCGAGCTTCCCATCGACATTGCCATGGCTTCAAATTCCTCGTTTCCTTAAAAATTGTGAAAGGGACTGCGTATGCGCAAAGGTTCTACTCGCCGCCTGCTGAGCCGCCGACTTCGCGCTTCTGCGTCAACAAACCTACATCGTCCACGCCGGCTGTTCGCACGGCGTCAATTGCATCTTCTACTCCCCGGTACTGCGCCCGCGCGTCCGCGCGCACATAGATGGTCTTGCCGGGTGTGCCTTCCAGCTTGGCGCGAACCAGGCCGCCGAGTTCATTGGCAGCGACTTTGTTCTGCCCCAGGAACACGCTTCCATCCTTGGTGATGGCTACGACAATTGCGTCTTCCTTGTCGGCATCCGGCATGGCGGTGGGGTTATCCACCTTCGCCATATCGACAGCCACCTTGTTCTGGAGCATGGGGGTGATAACCATGAAAATGATCAGCAGCACCAGCATCACATCCACCATGGGCGTTACGTTGATGTTGGAACTTACTTTTTTGCCTTCTGCGCGAAGTGCTTGTGCCATTGTTTGGCTCCATGCCTAAAGTTGGTTTATTCCGGACAGCTTCCGGCATTACTTACTTGATAACAACCGCTGAGACCTCGCGAGGGTGAAACCGGCGGGCGGAAAAGATCAACTCTCCGCCACCCACCGCAGATTCTCGCTCGAACCGGCAAAGGCCCCGCTTAACGCTTGTGGCTCTGCTTGATGAAGTAGTCGATCAGCTCGCTCGAGGAGTTATCCATCTCCACGTCAAAAGCCTCGACCCGCCCGGTGAAATAGTTAAACGCCATGACGGCGGGGATGGCCACCAGCAAGCCGAAGGCCGTGGTAACCAGGGCCTCTGAAATGCCGCCTGCCACTGCGCCAATGCCCGAGGTCTTCTGCAGAGCGATCTGCTGGAAGGCATTCAGAATGCCAATGACGGTGCCGAGCAGACCCACGAAAGGAGCGGTGGCGCCGATGGTGGCCAGAACAGCAAGGCCCCTCTTCAGCTTGGAGTGAACGATGGCCTCGGCCCTCTCCAATGCGCGTCCTGAACTCGCGATGGTCTCATCGGTCGGCAAACCGGCTGATGCGCGGAACTCTTGCAGGCCAGCTGTGACAACCTCAGCCAGATGCGACTTCTTGTTGCGGTCGGCGATCCGGATGGCTTCTTCCAGCTTGCTGTCTTTCAGCGCGCCGGCAACCTTGGGCGCAAACTCACGCGACTGATTGCGGGCGGCGCGGAAATACAGGTAGCGGTCGATCATTACGGCCAGCGACCAGATCGACTCAATGAAAAGTATGATGGCGATGGTCCTGGCGGGCCACCCCATGTGATCCCACAGCCCCATGGGGCTGAAGCTGACCGTCTGCTCTTCCTGGAAGAGGGCAAGACTGCTGACCGTGTGCGAAGCGAAATGTGCGAGCTGAGCGAGAATCACTGAATCGTTCCTCCTAAGCAGTTTGTTGTGAACTGCGACTACCTTACGGTTGCTGGGAATGCGGGTCGTTCTGAATTCGCATTCGGGTCAAGAGTTAAACCCCTTCTCATAAGGCAGGAAGGGGTCAAGAAAAAATCATCATCCACCCAAAGTAAAGATCACGTTCACCGTGGTCTCAACTTCCACCGGCTCGCCACTTAGCAGGTAGGGCTTGTAGCGCCATGTCCTCACGGCATCCATAGCGGCCTGTTGCAACATGGCTGGTCCACTGACAACACGAAGATTCTCAATGGCCCCAGTCTTGGAAATAGTGGCCTGCAATTGAACTGTTCCCTGGACGCGGGCGGCCTTGGCGATCGGCGGATAAACCGGCGTGGTCTTCTGGAGCAAGTTGCCCGCCATGACACCGCCCGATATGCTTACCTTCTTGGGCGCTTCAACCTTTACAGTCGGAGCTTCGGAGCCTTTGAAGATGCCGCCGATCACGCCCCCGGGGCTGCCGCCGAGACCTTCCATGCCGGCCACGCCAAAGCTGCCTTGCGCCGGCGCATTTTCTGGCGAAGCGACGATTTTGATCTGATGCGGAATCTTGGTGGGAGCCATCAGCTGATTGTTCATCATCTCCGACTGCACCTTCACTATTTTCACTTCAGGCGGCGGAGGCGGTGGCGGTGGCGGTGGCGGCGGTGGCGGCGCGGTCAGTACCGTCAGCATCATGGCCTTGGGCAACGCCTCAGGATAGATCAGCGGAATAAGAATCATCACGATAAGAACAGTAGCGTTGATGATGCCTGTCACAATCATCCAACGACCGCTCTTGCTTTTGATTCTGTTCGCGGATTCAAATGTGGAATCTTCAAACATGGCCAGCCTCGTATCAGGTGTCGTTTACCTCTATTTAGACACCGGCGGAACGTCGAATGTTCCCAAGCAATAAAAACGTTATCACAGATGCGCAGTCCACTTTCGTACCATATAGCACACCGGAAGTAAAACTGCTGCGAAATTTGTGCAACTTACAAGCTAAACCCTACACTCTGGAGCGCTTAGCCGCGGGAAGAACAACCGTCTTTCCCTGCCTCGTGCGCCACTCCTGCCATGCCACTAACATCGGCGCGGCAATGGCAATCGATGAGTATGTTCCGATAAGAATTCCCACCACAAGCGCGAATGAAAAACCGCGCAGCACCGGGCCACCAAAGATGTAAAGAGACAGGACGGTCAGAAAGGTCAGTCCTGAGGTAAGAACGGTCCGGCTCAGGGTCTGATTAATGCTGCGGTTAACCACGTCGGGGAGGGATTCGCGCCGGCTCAGGCGCAGATTCTCGCGGATGCGATCGAAGACCACGATGGTGTCGTTCATGGAGTAGCCGACCAGTGTCAGGATGGCCGCAATCACAGTCAGGCTGATCTCTTGGCCGGTCAGTGCGAAGGCGCCGACGGTGATCAACGTGTCGTGAAAGCAGGCCACAACGGCGGCCACGCCGTAGATCAACTGGAAGCGGAACCACAGGTAGACCAGCATGCCCGCCATGGAGTAGAGCGTGGCTAGCAACGCCTGTTTTTCCAGTTGCTTGCCCACCGTGGGACCCACCACCGCGACGTCGCGCACGACAAACGAGTTGCTGTAGTGCGCATGAAGCGCATCGACGATTTGCTGGCGGCCGGCATCGAGTGCGGTCTCGACGTGCTGCTCTGGTAGGCCGATGAGCACCTCATTGTTTGACGGAACATCATAGGTCACAACGCTGGCATCCTTGATGCCCGCTGCCGAAGTGGCGTTGCGGATCATGTTCAGATCCGGTGTCTGATCAAACTTAACTCGCACCTGCGTGCCGCCGCGAAAGTCCACACCCACAAGCACCGGGGTGCCGATCCGGGCCATGTTCACACCCATTTTGACTAACCCGAGCATGCTGAATACTAAAGAAAAGGCAAGGAAATACCACTTCAGCCTTAGCCAATCCACATTTACGCCGCGAAAAAATTCCACTGATTCTCTCCGCTTCCTGGGACGCTGGAACCCCTGTGGGCTCCGGCGTCGTTGTTTATCCTATGCCGGTCAAGCCTGGCTTGCCGGGGAGTTCTTGCCGGTACTAAATGGAAACCAGTTGCCCCGGCTTCATCTTGTTCAAATGGGCATCAAAGATGACCCGCGAAACGAAGACCGCCGTAAACAAATTGGCGGCAAGGCCGATGGTCAGGGTAGTCGCAAATCCCTTCACCGGGCCGGTGCCGAACATAAACAGAATGGCCGCCGAGACGATGGTAGTAACGTGAGTATCAACGATGGTGACCCAGGCGTGTGCAAAGCCCTGGTCCACGGCCGCCGAAGGGGCCTTACCGGCGCGCACCTCTTCGCGGATGCGCTCGAAGATCAGTACGTTTGAATCGACTCCCATACCAATTGTCAGAATGACTCCGGCGATGCCCGGCAGGGTGAGCGCGGCACTGCTAAAGCCCAGAAAGCCGAGAAGAATCACAAGATTCAAAACCAGCGCCACATCAGCGTTGATGCCCGATCCCCTGTAATAGATGAGCATGAAGGCCATGACCACCAGCACACCCACGATGGCCGCCGTGACGCCCTCCTTGATCGAATCGGCTCCCAGCGACGCGCCCACGGTACGGTCTTCAAGATAGTTCAGCGATGCAGGCAGCGCGCCGGTCCTCAGCATCTTCGACAGGATTTCAACTTCGTCCGGCGAAAAGCTGCCGGTGATCTCGCCCGAGTCGTGAATCCCGCTCTGGATGGTGGCCACTTCCTTGACCCGGCCGCCCATGACCACCGCCATGCTTTGGCCGATGTTCTTACTGGTGTAATCCCAAAACTTGTCGCCGGCCTCATTGGTCAGCGTAAAGCGGACATTGCGGCGGCCGTTCTGATCCGTGCCCGGATCGGCAGATCGGAAATCAGTGCCGGAAACCACAGAGATGCGATGCACGACATAAACGCTGTCTGCGTCAGAGCCGGCGCCCACAGTGCCGGAGCCATGAACCAGTTCCTCGTCGCCCGGAAGCGCGCCGCCCACGCTGGCAAGGGCCTCCTGATCGTCCTTGTAGGGGCCGCCTACCACGGCGTGAATCTCAAGCCGCGAAGTGTCTTGGATGATTCTCTTCACCCGGTCAAGGTCGTCGATGCCGGGCAACTCTACAAGAATCTGATTGTCGCCCAGGCCATACTCCTGAATCACCGGCTCGCTGACGCCCAATGTATCCACGCGGTCGCGGATGGTCTCGATAGCTTGCTGAACGGTTTTCTTCTCAAGAGCCGTCACAATCATCGGCTTCATGGTCAGCGTAAAGCTATTATCAGCTCCACCACCGGTCACGTCGTACTCGCTGGAGTACTTGTTTTCGAGAGTGGAATTCACATCGTTGCCCTTGCCGGTGGCAATTCCTTCAATCCGGATCTCCTGCGGCTTGTTCGGATCAGGCTTGTAGACCTGCGAATAGCTCAGGTTGGCCGTCTTCAGATCCTGCTGAATTCGCCCCACCGTATTGTCGGTCTCTGCGCTCACTGCCTCAGAAACCACTACCTGCAAGATCAGGTGGGCACCGCCGCGCAGGTCAAGGCCAAGATGAATGCGCTTGGTCATGGACTCCAGCAGGGCTTTGCCGGTGACGCCCGAGGGCACGCCGATGATTCCGTAGACGCAAACCAGCAGGACAGCAACTATCAGGATTATTTTGTTATTGAGATTCTTCTTCATCTTCCCGTTTCTCTAATTCGTTACAGTGATCAGTGGTCAGTGGTCAGAAAGAATCACTGTTCACTGTCCACTGTTCACTGACCACTATCGGTGGTTACCGATGCAATCGCGTTCTTTGCCACTTCAATCTTGATGTTGTCCGGCGCCACGCGGATGACGATCGCATCGTCCTTGATGGAGAGGATGATGCCGCGAATGCCTCCTGCGGTAGTCACCCGATCGCCTGTCTTGATGGAGCCTAGCATTTCCTGCCATTGCTTTTGCCGCTTCTGTTGCGGGCGGATCATTACCAGGTATAAAACTGGAATCAACAGCAAAGGCAATAGCATGGGAAGACTGCTTCCACCCGCCCCGGGGGTTGCTCCCGCCCATAACGCGAAACTTGTTGCCACGTTCATACCCACAATCATCCTTCGTTCGCCCTTGCCCGTTCGCCGTAACCAGTCGCCGCTCGGGGCACAGGCACTCCCGGCCATCTGCCGGTAGTTCTAAAAAGTTTGTCTCCGGGAATGGACTTAAAGCTTGATCCAGGCCGTTGGTTGAATCCGGCCCAGTTGCTGGAAGCAAGATCCTGACGTCGTTCGACGCGGAACTCAAAAAAAACCGTCCCGCGTCCTCGTACCTGCCAGTGACCCAGCTGCCGTCTGTTTCCTGTTCGACACAGCTATCCTTAGGACCGCCAAATCCGGAAGCAGCATAGTCCGCCTCTTACCGTACTGGCCAAACTCCAAAAAGAATGCCTAATAGATAAGATACGCGCAGACGGGGGTGTGTCAAGGAGCGCCCCGCCCGCCAGCGACTGGTTCTCCCGTTCGTTCTGGCCAAATCAGGCCCCGTTCACCCTTACAAAATTCTTACAGGTCGACTACCCCTCCCTTATCTCTTCCATTTTCTACTTGTATTTGAACGCTTTCCTTTCCCAGGCCCCCTCAGCCAAACTCTCGCCTTGCCTGCCGGAAAGCGGGGAGGTTCGTCTCATGATTAACCTGAATCTCAATGTATTGAGTCTCATTCCGGTAAGTCTCGCAGTAGCCTTCATGATCTGGGCATTTTGGCACTTCTGCAAGGCATCCGGCAGACGCCAATAGTTTCTTACTGCTTTGGCTTGGCTTCAGGGGCCGGGGTATCGGTCTCGTCGCCCGAGTCCTCCACCAGCACCGCCGAGCCGGGACTGATGTTGAAGCTCACCGCATCCTGGCTGGCTGGATGAAAGCTGATGCGCTGCGGTTCGCGCTGCCAATCCGGCAGGCCGCAGACCGGGTTGGGATGGTTTTCCGGGTCAAATGCAGCCAGTTTTTTTGCAAGCACTGGCTTGCGTGCCGCTATCTGGGCCACCACTGCATAGAGGCTCTTGCCGCTGGCGGTCACGCCACAGTAGGCGCCATAATCCCGGAACCAGCTCACCTGGCTCACGCCGGGATCGTAGTCCGGCAGTTTGAGCGGGCTGACGCGGCCAGTTACGCGGTCTACCAACAGCCACGGCCCCCGCTGCCAAACCCAGTGACCCTGCTTGTCGCCCGGCACCGGTTTGTCATCGGGCAAGGCGTCGTTGATCTTGATTACGCGCCGGACCACAAAGCTGCGGTCGGTCACGTCGTGGGCATCACCGGTGGTCCACTCCTTCAGAACCCCGTCCACCAGCAGGGCACGAATCCTGAGTTCCTTATCGTCCGCAGCCGCACCCGCCGGGTCGCCCACCTTCGAATAGGAAACCTTCTTTGCCGCGCCCAGAACCACTGAATGCGTTTTGCGCGGAGCCGCTGTAGCTCCTGGAACCGCGGCTAACAACACCGCCATCATTGCGACTACTACTACTGTCATTCGCCCATGAGTCTTCATGCCGCCATCTCCTGGTGAGTTGACGCAGATCGATGGGAGAAACAATGCACGAGTTTCAGCCCGCACAAAAAATCTGTAAATCAAAAGGAGTTCGCCGTGGCGAAATCCCTTAAGGGCGCTGGCTATGACTATCCCCAGCGCCTCTTATAGAAACTTAAATCCCCGCTGCCTCCACGGCCCGCGCCACGCGGAAGGCTGTGCCTTCATTCAAATGGCGGGCGAGCACCTGCATTCCTACTGGAAGGCCTGATTTCGTTGCTCCGCACGGCACGGTCACGCCGCAAATTCCCGCCAAGCTGGCCGTGACCGTATAAATGTCGGCGAGATACATAGCCAGCGGATCGCCTGTCTTTTCGCCCAGCTTGAATGCAGGTGTGGGCGACGTCGGCGTCACAATTGCATCCACCTCAGCAAAGGCGCGAAGATACTCTTCTGCCAGCAGTCGCCGCACCTGTTGCGCCTTCAGGTAGTAGGCGTCGTAGTAGCCTGCGCTCAGCGCGTAGGTTCCCAGCAGAATGCGCCGCTTGACCTCCGCTCCGAATCCCTCGTCGCGGGAGTGCGAGTACATGGCCGACAGAGTCTCCGATGCCGGGGACCGGTAGCCGTAGCGAACACCGTCAAAGCGAGCTAGGTTGGAGCTTGCCTCCGCCGTGGCAATCAGATAGTAGACCGGAACGGCATATTTGGTATGCGGCAGCGAGATCGGCTTGACGATGCAGCCGGCGGTCTTCAGCGCTGCGATGCCGGACTCAATCGCGGAGCGCACCTCCGGGTCGAGCCCTTCGGCAAAGTATTCAGCGGGAACGCCAATGCGCAGGCCGTCGACGGGCTTGTCGCTCTCAGCCGCATAATCCGGCACCGGAGCCGTAGAGCTGGTCGCGTCCTTCGGATCGTGACCGGCAATAACGCCCAACAGCGTGGCTGCGTCACGCACATTGGCGGCAAAGGGCCCTACGCGGTCCAGTGAAGAAGCAAAGGCGATGAGCCCGTAGCGCGAGACTCTCCCATAAGTCGGCAGGACGCCCACCCCCCCGCAAAAACTAGCCGGTTGGCGAATCGACCCGCCGGTATCGGACCCCAGCGTAGCCACGGCCAGATTGGCCGCCACTGCTGCCGCTGAGCCTCCGCTCGATCCGCCCGGGACCCGCTCCGTATCTACCGGATTGAGCACCGGCCCGTAGGCCGAGTTCTCGTTCGAGCCGCCCATGGCAAATTCGTCGCAGTTCAACTTGCCCAGCAGCACCGCCCCAGCTGCCTCCAGCTTGGTGACCACCGTCGCGTCGTATGGAGGCCGATAGTCCTCAAGAATCTTCGACCCCGCCGTGGACGGAGCGCCCTGCATCACAAGCACGTCCTTGATGCCCACTGGAATGCCTGCCAGCGGAGCCAGCGGATCGCCCTTGGCCGCCATTGCGTCCACGCGGGCGGCCTGTGCGAGAGCCCGTTCCTTGGTCAGGCTCAGGTAAACGTTTAGCGCTGGGTTCACGCGCGCAATGCGGTCGTAGTAGCTGGCGGCTAGATCCGTCGCCTTGGTTCGGCCCGCGGCGATCTCAGCGCGTAACACGGCCAGAGTGTTCGGCCTTTCTACATAGTTTTCCTGTACTTTAGATTCGCTGAGCAATCGGGCTTTCCTCTCTTTGGCCTCTCCTGCGCGGCTCTTTTAGCCTGTTTGCGGCCTGGTTGCTTTCTTTACGAACGCTCATTTCATTCCGTCTCGCTTACCGCTCAATCACCTTGGGCACCTTGAAGAAAGCTCCGTCGGTCTCCGGCGCCTGGGCCATCACTGCCGCCCGATCCAGCGAGGGCACAGGCTGATCGTCGCGCAGCACACCGTCGGCGGCATCCCCGAGCTCGCTCACTTGGGCCAGCGGAGCCACGCCAGACATATCCAGCTCGTTCAACTCGGCCACATAATCGAGAATAGCGTTCAAATCGCGCAGCATAGCAGGGGTCTCTTCCGGCTTCAGTTCAAGGTGAGCCAGCTCGGCCACTCGCTGCACATCGTCGACAGTAACTTTAGCGGTCATTCCCTGCCCTTCCCCATCTCTAGCGCCTCCGCCTCCACGTGCCTCAAATGCAAGACACTTCGATTTCGCTCAGTGCAGGCCCCGAGACATCCTGCCCCGAAGATAGAGTATAGCCCGCCACGGATTGCGACCCGCCCACCATGCCCCGTTCCCTCAATTCGGCTCTCAATCCACGCTGAGAGTAAGCGGTCCGGTAGGCGCAGCCAGAGCGTGCGTTACGCCGTTGGAGGTGACGTTCACTGTGATCGTATAGGTTCCCGCCGGCGTTAATCCGGAACCCGAGCAATCAGTTTTGCACGACGAAATTGAACCCGCCAACGAGCTGACACAACTGGAGATGCCTCCGGCCAGAATCACCAAAAGCGCGCCCATGAGCAAAAACTTCCGCCGCCGCTTCCATGCCGGCGTAAGGGCCAATGGGAGCAGGATCAGACCGCAGGCGAACGGAAGAGCGCGAACTTTGGCTGGGCCGGCGGCAAGCGAGGATGTGGTGGATTGGCCCGTTGAAATCTCCACGGTCACGTTTCCCGTGCCACCAGTTGCGACGGTTTCGCCTGAAGGATCAAAAATGCAAAGCGCATAGGCTGGAAGCGTGCCGCATGCAAAGGTGAAGTTCCCTCCCGGCGAGTTGGTCAAAGGGGAAATCGCAATCGTGTAGTAGGCGATCTGGCCGGCGGCAACAGTCTGGGTGTTCGAGCCGGAGACCGCGACTGAAAAATCGAATCCCGTCCCCGACAGGGCCACCGAGCCGCGTGCCGACGCTGTGCTACTGGTAATGGAAAGAGTGCCGCTCTGCGCCCCTGCGCTGGTGGGAGCAAAGACCACTCCGACCGTGCAACTTGTACCCGGCCCCAGCGAGGCAGGGCAAGTATTTGTGCCGCTGGCCGCTTGAAAGCCCGGCGGAAAGGTCAGGGTCAGTCCGTCCATGGTGGTCGTCGTCCAGGGGTTGGTGATGGTCACCGCGACGGGATTGCTGAATGCATTCACTCCGACTGTGCCAAAGCTGATCGTCGACGGCGCAGCTTGAATTGCTCCCGCGCCTCCCACCATTCCACTCAACGCTACTGTGGCCTGGGTCGAAAACGTAATCGAACTGACGGTAAGAATGCCGGTCGCCGTGCTGCCGGCAGCAAGATTGGCGGTTGGCGTGTAGATAACCCCAACCGTGCAGCTTGAGCCTCCACCCAGATTGCCGGTGCAGGTGTTCGCGGTCAAGCTGAACTGAGTGTTGCTGACAGTAAGCGTAGGCGTGACACCTGCCACGCTGGCCGAATTGCTGATCGTAATCGTTTGCGGCGGGCTGGGCAGGCCGGGACTTTGCGGTGCAAAGGTCACCTGCGGCGGCTTGACGTTGAGTCCGGCAATCGCCTGCCCCGTACCGCTCAGCGGCGCACTCACCGCCGTTGCGTTGGAAGAAGAGATCGCGAGCGAAGCCGTGCTTCCGCCCGACGCCCCGGGGGTAAAGGTTAACTGCACTGGGCAACTGCTCCCAACCGCAAGCGTCGTCCCGCTGGCCTTCGGGCAGGTGGTCGCGCCAATTGTAAAGTAGCTGGCCGGAGAGCCTGGGACTGTCGACCCGGGAATCGTGAAGCTCAAGTTGCCCATCGGGACTCCGCCGCTGTTGGTCACCGTTAGTGTTAAGGGCGAGCTGGCCACGCCCACCGTTTGCGTGGGAAAAATCAATCCGGCAATGGGGCTGTAGCTGATTTCAGGCGGCGCCAGCCCCGTGCCCATCAGAGAAACCGTCTGCACGTGCAAGGCGTCGGTCACCGTCAGCGTTCCTGTCTGCGAGCCCAGTTGGGTGGCGTTGGGAGCAAATTGCACGCTGATGGTGCAACTTGCGAGCGGATAGTTGGCGGGCAATTGGCCGTTGCAGTTGTCCAATTCCGTGAACGCGCCACTCACCGTGATGACGATCCCCGTTAGCGGCAGATCCCCGGTATTTGAAATCGTAATCGGCTGCGCGGTTGAAGACTGGCCGGTTTCGATGCCGCCAAAGCTTAGCGAAGTGGCGGAAAGGCCATCGGTCGCGGGCGCCCAGCCAAAGCCGCTCAGCGCCACGGTCTGCGTATTGGACCCTTCAGTAAACGTCAGCGTTCCCGTCGCCGCTCCCCGCTGCGTGGGTGCAAAAGCCAGAAGCAGCTGGCAATCGGCACCGGCGCCGAGCGAGCTGGCGCATTTGTTGCTCGAGATCGTGAAGGGAGGGGTGATGGTGGTGCTGGTAATGGTAACCGACGTAGTGCCGCTATTGCCTGCCTGCACTTGTTCAGTGCCGGAAGTCGTCCCCACCGGCACTGGTGGCAGTGCGGAGGTCTGGCCGGGTGCCGGGTCAAAGCCTATGGTTGACGGAGTCAGAGTCACCAGACCCGCCGCAGTTCCCGTTCCGCTGAACTCGACGAAGGGAAGTTGCCCGCCGTAGACATTGGCGTAGATGACCATCTGGCCTGTCAAAGTGCCCACAGACGTTGGAGAAAAAGTCACCGTGATGGTGCAGGATCCGCCCGCTGCCACAACCGCATTCTGGCAATTGTCTGTTTCGCTGAAGTCTCCGCTCATGACAATCGAGGTAGCCGTCAGTGCCAGGCTGCCCGTATTTTCAAGAGTTACCGTCAGTGAACTGCTGGAGTAATCAGCCACCGGGTTGGGAAAAACCACCGGGTTGGGAGGACTGGTAACGGCAGTCGTCAGGCCTGTTTCCGAGGTCCACAGCGGAGCATCCCAAATCCCGCGTCCGTAGGTTCCCGCCGTCAACACTGTTGCCGAGGCATCGAGTGGCGCGGCGCTGAGTTGAACCACCGGCGCCTCAGGAAGCCCGGTTCCAAATGCCGACCAGCAAACAGATGCCGAATTCGAGCAACTTGAAACCAGCGTCGTAAAGTAAACTCCCGCATCTGTAGCAACGTAGACCGTAGTAGCGCTCTGCGGATCCACCGTCACGCTGTTTACCGGAGCCCAGGGAAGATTCGCGGTCAAATTCAGCCAGCTTGCTCCCCCATTGGTCGAGCGGTAAACCGTCTCCACCATCTCAGTCGGGCTTGAGAATCCCTCCACCGTCGCATAAACCGTCTGCCCGGTCGAGTCATGCGGGTCAATAGAAAGGCTCGAAATATCCAGCTCGTAAATATTGATCGCACTCGCTGCGACAGGAGCGGTCACCGGATTGTGAGTCAGGTCAGCCCAGGCGGTCCAGCCTGTGCCCAGAGTATAGCTGGCGCTGAAAACATGGCCGGCCGCATTTCCTCCTCCGTCCAGGGCACCGTACATTCCCACATAAACCACTTCGCCGCCGCCCGAAATCTGCATCGCTGCAAGCGAGCGAATCAGGGAGTTGCCGCTGCACGGACCGGTGGAGGCTTGCTGATCGAGAATGGGGCTGACGGCGTTCGTCGAGCTCCAGCCGGCGCCATTGGCCGGCCCCCGCCAGACCCGGCAGGTCCCAATCAGCAACTGAGTCGAGTCCTCCGGATCCACCATGAACGGCGCAGGCACGTCCATCGAATACCCATCCCCGCCCACATCCGCATCGTTCACCACCGGAGATGTCCCGAAGTCGGACGGACTGCAGGCGCCGGATTCCGAACACAGGTAAATGGAAACTCCTTCCAGATTGTTCACATACCAGTTATCTGGATTATTCGTATCGATCGCTACCGGCCCGCCATCGCCGCCCAGCGTCTGCGGCCAGTCCACAGTCGGCCCGCTGCTGCTCTTCACGCCCGCCGTTCCATTCACTCCCAAACCAGCCATCATGGTATAGGGAGTGTTGCCAGTCGCCGAGATACTGACCACCTCTGCCAGTGATCCTAGGCTCCCGTTCAGGTTCTGAAAGTGACTTGCGTCGCTCGTCGAGCACACCGATCCGGTTTCGGCGACTTGATCCGCCGAACGCCAAAGCCCGCTGTCGTTGCCAATAAATATCTCCAGAGGATTTGACGTATCCCAGGCCAGGGCATGCTGAAACTCACCCACTGCGGCGCAGTAGCCGGCCGTCGAGTTGGTGGTGTTACGCCAAATGCAACCCATAGCCAGGCTGCACTTCCACAAGTCGTTGTCACCGGCAAATAAAACCGTATCCTCACCCTGTCCCAGTGCCACCGGAATCGCCGCCAGAGCCAGGTTGTAGTCGCCGTTCAAAATGGTGGCCGCACCGTCGTTGGTGCTGGTCTCGAGGGCCGCAGTGTTCCATTGTTTGGCAAAAGAAATGGTCTGGTTGGTGCACGCGCTCCCGCTGGTGTTGATCGCGCACTGGTCCTGCCACAGCCCCTGGTCCTGGTAATTGGCATCCACGGTCCAGGCAAAGGTATCCCCGGTCTCGAAATTCACCGCCAAAGCTCCCCTGAAAACGGGGCAATCGATCGATCCGGTCGTGCCCAGATTGTTTGGGCATTTTGCCGTGGTCAGATTCGCGCCGGGCTGTGCCGTCATCCGCGTCCAGGTCACCCCGTCCGGCGACTGGTAATACCCGTGGTATCGCACCGCCGCCACAAACAATTGCCGCACCGGGTTCCACAGCACCGAAGTCGCGGCGTTCCCATCCGGACCCGCAAACGCATCCACAGGCCCCTGCACGTCTTTCCCGCTGCCGTCCGTAATCGTGGAAAGATGCCAGGTAGCTCCGCTGTCGGAGGAGTAGTACAACCCCTCATAGCTCAAGCTGGACCGGTCCGCGTCCACCAGAGTGCCTTCGTAGGCCTGCGAAACCGCGGCCACCACCTCTTGCGGGCTCGCCGTGCTCCACGCAAAGCCTGCAAATCCTTCCCCCACAAAGCTGTAGTCCTGGTTGCTCAGCCCCGATTCCAGATCCACGGTGGATTGAATCAGGCTCCACGAATTGCCGCCGTCCGTTGAACGCAGGATGCCGGCCCCGTAGTAGGAATCCAGCACATCGTTCGGGTCCCCGGTGCCGGCCAGAATGACGCCCGTCCCGCCCGGCTGCACCGTCAAGGCTCCGATGCTGATGGAAGCGTCCGCCATCCCGCTCAAAGCACCCAGGCTGTCCGTCAGCGGAGTAAATGTGATGGATGATGTGGTAGAGGCTCCCGCATTTTTTGAGACCCAAACCCCTCCCCCGGTGGTTCCCACGTAGAGATGATTCCCGGTCGTGTCCGAAGGGTCCAGCGCCAGCGCCGCAATCCGTCCCGTCACCAACCCGAAGTTCGCCGAGGTGACCGCAGTCGGGCCCAGCGGCTGCCAGGTTGCAGGCGTCTGTGACTGACCCCCATCCTCACTCATCGGCACGTTAAGCTGCGCCAAGCCGACGCGCCTGGCAGCATGCCACTTTGCCCGATTTTTCTTATTCGTCAAGCCTCGCTGGGCAAGAAACCGCTGCGCCTGAATTGTTCGCGGAGGCAGATCCCGCGTCGTCCTGCCCGAAAAACTCGGCATTTCTCTATTCGTGGCATTCTGAGCGGACCCTGAGCGAAGCGAAGGGGAAATCAAAGGACCTGCGGATGTTTTTGCGGCAATCGTGGAAGCCCCAAACACTTGACCAATTGAGCCAGACCCACCGCCCTCAACCCTTTGCGCCCGTGCCATTGGACACGGCGAGAGGGCTGCAAAGACCAATGCCCCGGCTACCAAGCCTGCCCTAACTCTGCCGTTCCCTGGTCGAAAAATGCCAGGCAAACCGGAAACCCGCTCAAAAGCAAACATAGACGCACACGTCCGGAATCCGATTCCGTTTCCCCTCTCCACATCGTCCGAGGGGGAGATGAACGAAATCCAATGGAATTTGCCGTATGAAACAAACAGTTTCCGGGATTGGAATTTGCTGAGATTATAGTCCAGAAACGGGACAGTACGGATGAGGGTCGGTTAACTAAGTAAGGGCGTCGTGGACGACCCGAGTCAATAAGCCGCTATTTCTACTGCTCAGCCGCTTCGCCAACGTGCTGCCGCATATATTGTCCGGCATCGAACTTCTTCATCGTTGATGCCTCTGTCATGGTGCGCACAAGCCCGGAGATTGGCCGGTTGAACCAAGGCCTGTCATGCCTGCCCACAATGGCCCACGCAATTCCGGCATAGCCGTTCGGATCGCGCCCGTCCAGTTCATACCGGTCATTCAGCCTCACTGCCCAATCAAAAGCAGTGGCCGGATCCGGCGCCCATTCCAGAATCTTCTTCCCCCAGTACATACGGATATATCCGTGCATCCAGCCCGTCACCACCATCTCTCTCTGAGCCGCATTCCACAACTCGTCACCGGTCTCGCCGCACTCCAGTTGCTGAAAGCTGTAGCGATGCGGCCGCGCATCGCCCGCATGTTCTGTCAGTGTCTTTCTCGCCCACGGCGCCGCACAGTCCCAGGCGTCGTAATTCGGCTCATGGCGAACGAACAACACAGCTAGCTCCCGCCAGCCGATCAGTTCATCCAGAAATTTCTCGCCAGCGCTGGCCGGACCATTTCCCTGCCTTACCGCCTCTTCCACCGCCAGAGCAACCGTCAGCGGACCAATATTGCCAAAGTGCAGATAAGGCGACAGCCGGCTGGTCCCTTTAAGTTCCGGATGATTCCGCGCATCTTCGTAGTGCTTAAGTTCCAGGCGAACAAACTCGCCCAACCGTTTGAGTGCTGCGTGCGTGCCGCCGGTGAAGCTGTCCACCGGTCCCACCGAGCGGTCCAGCTTTGTAAATCCCGCGGTAATGTCTTGCTTCAGCGAGTAGCTCTCCAGCTTTTTCCGCTGCTTCCATCTGCACAGCGGCGCAATCTTCTCCGGCGCAACCAGGTACTTCGGCACCGCTGCCTTGAGATGCGGCCTGAAGTGGTGTAGCAGCACAAAGCTCCGGTTGAAGACTATGGATGGCACGACTACGTCCGCATCCACAGTCCAGTAAGGCAACTTGAGCCGCCTTGCCAGTGCCTTCCGCCATCGTTCCGGCTCCCGGCAGGGGTTTTCATCGCCGATCAACAGTGCTGCATCCACATCCGCCAGAAATGCCTCCAATGAATTGTTGGGCGGCCGCCGCACTACAAATCCCACTCCTAGCGCAGCCGCGTCCTCAGCCGCGTCTCGCAGCCCTTGGACCAGAAAGTGATAGTGGCGCAAGTTGGCATTGGGATAGTTGGAAATCACGGAGAAATAAACCACCACCGGTAAGCCAAGAAGATTTCCCGCTTCAATCGCCACATCAAGCGCCGGATTGTCCTTGATCCGCACCGCGCGCTGCATCCAGTAGACTATGCACCGCGCGCCTTTCAATGGCGGCCCACTCCGCCGCACCTGGACGCGAGGCTGATTCGCCAGCCGGGCAAGTTCTTCGGGGATTTGCGGGGCGTTGGGCATCAATTCGACCTGGTTTAGTTATAGCTTTTATTCTGCACTCACGGCGACCATACGACAGATGCTGCGCTGCCGACAATCCGTGAGGCGCAGTATGGGCACAGTCAATTTGATTCCAGGCTTTTACAATTGACCCTTTCAAGGAGATTACCTTGTCAGTGCATTCCGCTTCCGAGCAACTCTTCCAAACCGCCGGCCTCGAACAAATTAACTCCACCGAACTGTATCCCGCGCTGCATCAGGCAGGCGATGCTGGCCTGCCCATGCTCGTTGTGGAGAACAACCTCGGTCGCGCCGTCATCGCGTTGCAAGGCGCGCACCTGATGTCGTTCCAGCCAGACGGCAAGCCGGAAATGCTTTGGCTATCGCCCAAGTGCGTGCTCCAGGCCGGCAAGCCAACCCGCGGCGGCATTCCTTTGTGCCTGCCCTGGTTTGGCCCCAGTGCGGACGGCAAGCTGCAGCACGGCTTTGGCCGGATCATGGGATGGTCGCTGGCTGCCGTGGAGGCCCGCGCAGACGGCGCAACCCGCGTCGTGCTCGAGTTGGCCGGAGATGATTCAGTCTCTGCCTTGTGGCCGCATGCGTTCCGCTTTCGCCTCGAAGCTGTGGTCGGAAGCAGTCTCAAACTTGCACTGAGCGCAGCCAACCTGAGCACAACGGCGGCGCCCTTTGCCTTCGCATTCCATACCTATTTTGCCGTGCCGAATGTCGCCGATGTGCGAGTCGCCGGCCTGGAGAATTCCACGTTTGTTGACGACACCGACAAGATGGCTCGCAAAGTACAACAGGGAGAAGTGACGATCACAGCGTTTACCGATCGTGTTTACCTTGATGTTCCCGCCGTGCAAGTGCTGAAGATCCCCACCGGCAACGTGAAGATCGAATCGGGCACCAAGTGCGCAGTGGTCTGGAATTGCTGGGACAACGATAAGAACGTTGCCGATATAGGAGAAGGCAATCACGCCGGATATATCTGCGTTGAACGTTGCGACGTGGCAGATCGCGCAGTCACGGTTCCAGCTGGCGGCGAATATCAGGCAGCCATGACGCTCTCGTATTTATAGCAGTTCCAGAAATGCACCAGAAAAAAGGCCGCCTCATCGGGCAGCCCTTTTTCAATCGATTGATCAGATGATCCCGGCAGTCAAGAAAACTGACCCCTGATCTCTGATCCCTGTTTTTCTACCAGCTTCCCCAGGCCCGGCTGATATAGTCGGCCAACGTCATGCTGATCAGCGTAAGGAACATAAAGACAGCAGCACCGACGGTGAGCTTGGTCAGTTTGGTGCTGTACCAGACGTGCATGAAGAACAGCACCACCAGCGTCGCCTTGGTGGTTGCAATGGCCAGTGCAATGATGGGGTTCCAGAAGCCCAGATCGATAAACGAGGCCCATACCGTCAGTGCCGTGCCGATCAGCAGCGCAATAAGAATGACCACGTAGACCGGTGGGCCGACGATATGATGCGCGTCGTCTTCATGATGCTCGTGCTCTTCGTATTCTGTTGGCTCGCTCATGCTCGAGTTTTCCTCCCCGTTTATGTCCCATGCCTGCTGATCAAGTAGAGCAGCGCGAAGAGATAGATCCAGATAATGTCGACGAAGTGCCAGTAGAGACCGAAGTTCTCGACAAAGGTGACATGGCCCGTTGTGTAAGCCCCGGCTCGTGCGCGGAAGATCATGAATGTCAGAATTCCGATGCCGATGATCATGTGCAGCGCGTGCATGCCGGTCATGGCGAAGTAAAGCGAGAAGTAGACCTCGGTATGGACCGCCATATCCGTGGCCAGAGGCTTGTCGTGGTATTCCTTGAAAATCTCCGGATCGGACTCAGGGTTGGTGAACGACTGCAAACTGTAGTGGAAGCCGGGAACATGGTGCTTCTCAATCTTCTCGCTGTACTCGATGGTCTTGATGCCCAGAAATCCCAGCCCCAGGGTGAGGGTAAGAATCAGGCATAGAACCAGCCCGCGCCTGCGCCCCGTCTCCGCGCACCATACGCCCATGGCCATGGTAAAGCTGGAGCAGATCAGCACCAGCGTGTTCAAGGTGCCCCAAATCACATTCAACTGGTGCGAGCCGGCAACAAAAGCCGGGTAATACCAATTGCGATAGATCAAATAGGCGGTGAACAGCCCGCCGAAGAACATCACTTCCGTCACTAGGAAGAGCCACATCGCAAAGTTGGTGGTGTCGGCCTGTTGCTCGGTGGAATTGAAATGATGGCGCAGATAGGCTGGGTGCTCGTCGTGAGCTTGACCGGTGTGAGCAGCGGCCTGTTCGGCGCCATGGTCGATCGCGGAGCTATCCGGCACTGGCCACCTCTTTCTCTTTCTGGTTTTCCAGCCACTCGTAGTCGTAGGCCTCGTGGTCCATGATGGGAGTTTCAATAAAGTTTTCCGTCAGGGGCGGCGACTGCGTCTGCCACTCGAGGCCCGTTGCCTGCCAAGGATTGTCGCCTGCAATTTCACCGTACTTCAGCGACCAGACCAGGTAGAGCACCGGCAAGAGATACCCGACGCCAAGAACGGTGGCGCCGGCAGTCGAGAAGACGTTCAGAACCTGAAACTCCGGCGGATAAGCCGCGTAGCGCCGTGGCATGCCCAGCATGCCCAGGATGAATTGCGGGAAGAAGGTCAGGTTGAAACCGATGAAGGTGATCAATGCGGCAAGTTGCGAGATCTTCTCCGGATACATGCGCCCGGTCATCTTCGGCCACCAGAAGTGAATGCCGGCCAGGAACGCCATCAGCATGCCGCCCACCATGACGAAGTGAAAGTGCGCCACGATGAAGTACGTCTCCGTTAAATGAATATCGGTTCCCGAAGATCCCAGGAAGACACCCGTCAATCCGCCGATGGTAAACAGCCCCATGAAGCCGAAGGTGTAAAGCATCGGCGTCTCAAAGGTGATGGAGCCCTTGTAGAGCGTGAACGTCCAGTTGAATATCTTGATGGCCGAGGGCACGGCGACCAGCATGGTCATGAGCGAGAACACCAGCATGGAATAATTCGAGATGCCCATGATGAACATGTGGTGTGCCCAGACAAAGAAGCTGAAGACCGCGATCGCCACCGACGAGAATGCCACCGCCGTATAACCGAAGACCCGCTTGCGGCTGAAGGTGGAGATGGTCTCGGAGATCACTCCCATGCCGGGCAGAATCATGATATAGACGGCCGGGTGCGAATAGAACCAGAACAGGTGCTGAAACAGGACCGGGTCGCCGCCCTTTGTGGGGTCGAAGACGCCGATTCCCATTGTCCGTTCAAGCATCACCAGCACAATGGTGATGGCTAATACCGGAGTGCCCAACACCATCAGGATGCTGGCCGAATAATTGGCCCACACAAACAAAGGCAGCCGGAACCATGTCATCCCCGGCGCGCGCATCTTGTGGATGGTGACGATAAAGTTGAGTCCGGTAAAGACGGAACTGAAGCCCGCCACGAAGACGGCCAGGCCGGTGGTGACCACATTGGTGTTTACATAGTGTGTTGACAGCGGGGTGGTAAAGGTCCAACCCGTATCCACGCCGCCGCTCATCATGGTGTAGAGCACCATGATTCCGCCAATTACGTATAGATACCAGCTCAGCAGGTTGATCTTCGGTAACGCCAGATCCTTGGCGCCGATCATCATGGGAATGAAAAAATTGCCCAGCGTGGCCGGCACCGATGGCACCAGGAAGAGGAAGATCATGATGATGCCGTGCATTGAGAACACCTTGTTGTAGGTGTCGGTGGCCATCAGGTCGGCCTGCGGCGTCAGCAGCTCCAGCCGGATGAGCCCTGCCAGAGCCCCGCCGATGAAGAAGAAGAAAGTGATCGAGATCAGGTAAAGAATCGCAATCCGCTTGTGGTCGCCGGTCAGCAGCCAACTCAGAATCCCGTTCTCTCTGGACAGATAGTTCATCTTCGGAATTCTGGCCGTGGATTGGTCGGGAAGATTCACGATTGTGTCGCTCATTGATTCACCCTCCCTTGCGCCGCAGGCTTATGGCCAACCTGACCGGTCGCTGCCACCTTGCCTTCGCTCCCCGGCAACAAATCGGTGGTATTCAGCGTCTGCTGGACACGGTAGTCGGAGTCCAGATTCTTGATGTATTCCACCAGCGCGATCACTCCGTCTTCACTGATCTGCCCCTGGTAGGTGGGCATGATGGGCACATAGCCCTGGGTTACGTGCTGCGATGGGTTCAGAATCGACTCGCGCAGGTAAGCGTCGTCGGCGATCACTGTTCCACCGCTAGCTAAAGGCAGCTTAGCCCCGTAGACGTTGGCCAGGCTCGGTCCTCGTGCATCCGGCCGCGCATTGTGGCAGGCTGCGCAACTGAGACTCGCAAACAACCGTTCGCCGTTCTGAGCAAGCGACATGCCGCTGGTTGACTCCTTGAGCCACTTCTTGTATCCCTCCTGCGTAAGCACCACAACGTCGCCGATCATCGCCGAGTGGTTTGTTCCGCAATATTGCGTGCAGAACAGATGAAAAGTGCCAGGCGTAGTGGCTTCAAACCACACCGTCGTGTAGCGGCCCGGAATCACCTCGCGCTTCACCCGGAAGGCGGGAATCGAAAAGCTGTGAAACACATCCTGCGAAATAAGCGTCAACTGGATCGGCTTTCCCATGGGTATGTGCAGCGAGTTAATCTCATGCTGCCCGCCGGGATGCTCCGCCTTCCACATCCACTGCTTTCCCACCACGTAAATGTTCATGGCGTTGGCCGGCGGCGTGAAGACGCGAAAATAGATCAGCGCGCCCCACACAAACATCACCAGAAACAGCCCCAGCGGAATGATGGTCCAGGTTGCCTCGAGCAGCGTGGAGCCCTCAACCTGCACTGCCACCGGATGCCGCTTCTTGCTGTAGAGAATGCAAAAACTGGTGACCAGAAGAATCACAATGGTCAGCCCGATCAAGCTCACCAGCACCATGAAGAAGAGCAGCGCATCCACCTGAGGCGCAATCTTCGATGCCTCCGGCGGCATGAGCGCGAAGTTCGTCATCCACTTGACGAGAAACTCCCAAAGCACTGGACTGATGTGATTCATTCCGTTATCCGTTCACTCCTGTTCCCGATTTACCATTGCCGGACGAGTTGTTCTTCTGCCCGCGAGAGTCCCTGCGGAACATCACCAGCATGAATCCTCCCAGCGAGAAGACCGTGACCAGTCCGCCAAGTTGCACCACCCGCGCAACGATCAACGAGTGCTTGTTTGTGGCTGGATCGTAGTGGTAGCAGTAAGTCAGAATATTGTCCACCGGCGAGCCGATGCGGTTTGAAGAAGCCTCCGCCAATCCCAGCCGCAGATCCTTGGGCGAATACTCCACGCCCATGTAGTACTGCGCCAGCTTGCCCTCGGGGGTAACGATTTGAATTGAACTGGCGTGCGCAAACTGGGTCAGCTTTCCGTCCGGCCCGGGAATCTTCACGTAGCCAAATCCCACCGCCTTTGTCAGCGCGTCAATGTTCTCCTGCGTGCCGGTGAGGAAGTGCCAGCCTAAGGCCGTCTCCGGATGCCCGTACCGCTTCAGATAGTTCAGCTTCTTGGCCGCCGCCAGATCCGTTCCTTCACTGGGATCGATGCTCACTACAATCACGTTGAAGTCCCTGCCGGGAATTTCGTCTACCATCTTCAACGCGCCCGTCAGCCCGTTTAACTCCTCCGAGCAAAGCATAGGGCACTGGTAGTAAACCAGCGCCAGAATCGCAGGCTTCTTGCCGAAGTAGCTGGATAGTTGCATCGGTTTGCCCGCGTCATCAGTAAAAGTTAGGGAGAGCGGAAGTTGCTGATTCAGATTCTGCGCGATCCCCACACCGCTCAAAATTGTCGGCGGCTTGTCGCTCACCGGCGCCATCTGTTTTTCGCCGTAGTGCGAAACCTGCGCCGTCAGCGAAGGGACGAATGCCCCGGAGCATAACGCAGCCACGACCGTCGCAGTGATCACTACGCGTCGCCAATTACTCCGCATTCCGTCCGCCCTTTGCATCTTCTCCGCTTCCCTTCTGCCGGTGTTCCGTTGTTGAAGACTCTCTACTTCTGCTCTCCGCGCTTACCCGCGATCTTCTCCGCCTGCGCCACATCCTGCTCATAACCGGTACGCGCAAACCCATTCGTCAGCGGCACGGCCACCACCGGCTTCACATCCCCGGTCAGCAACGGCGCTGCTTCCACTGTCGGGGCTACCGGCAACCCTCTCTGCGCAATCAACTCCATCGCCCGCTCGATGGGAATTCTCACCTTGCCCTGCGGCTGGTCTACCCAACTGTAGTTCTCCAGCAGCAGATCCTCTTTGGCATGCAGATCGACGATCTCCTGGCTGCCGTCATCGGTCTGCAGCCGCGGCGTGGGGAACTGCTGCGTCATCGTTGCCATCTTGTTTTGCAACTCTGGACTGGAAGCCATGTTGCCCAGCGTAGTAACGTCCACCGTCTTCGCCCATTTACTCCGCGGCCCGTCTTCCTTTCTCATGTGGGCGTTGAGCACCATGCCAATTCCGTAGCAAAGGACTGCCGTCACCACTACAAAAATCGCCAGCGCGGTAAGAAACACAAGAATGCCCCTGGTCTTGACGTCGGACTTCTCATAGCCCGCGGATGCGTCGATCTCTTCCGGCGCGTGGTCCTCCGGTTGTTGCCAAATACTGTGCTCCGGGTCTTTGTCGTCATGCGTTGGCATGTTCAGGCTCCAGAATTTCCTTGAGGTGCGGGTCGTTGACTTGCACCAGCGGACGCGTCTGCAAACGCGTGCAGTAATAGGCCGTCCAGAAGGCCACCATCGCCACCGGAACAGCTATGTATTCGAGAATCCCCCAACTGAAGTGCAGATTGCGCGCCGCGTCCTTGAAGTTTGGCTCAATCAGCCAGAAAAGATCGAAGGCCCGCGCAAAGATCATCCATTGGCACACCCGCACCAACCGCTTCTTGTTGCGCTTCAAATCGCGTGACAACAGCAGCGTGAACGGAATTAACCAGTGGAAGATGAAATCGAGCGTGATGATGATGCCCCAGTGCCCGTTGATGCGATCAAGGTACCAGTTGATCTCGTCCGGCAGGTTCCCTGACCAGATGATAAGGAACTGCCCGAAGGCAAGGTAAATATTCAGCATCACAAATGCGAAGGTGAGCTTGCCCAGGTCGTGCTGCTCGGTTTGGCGCAGAATGGTGCGGAAGGGCTCGGCCTTCGAGAGAGAAATCGAGACGATGATGCCCAGCGCCAGCACCATGTATCCCTGCCCGACCAGGAACAGCAAACCGTAAACCGACGAGTACCACGTGGGATCAAGCGACATGACCCAATAGATAGCCGCGGCCGTCATTGTAAGAGCATAAACAACAATGCCCGGACCGCTGATGTTTTCAAATCGCTTGATCCACCTGGGCGTGGTAGCGGGGGAAGCCGCATCCCGTTCGAGGTCCAATGAGTTGAGCCTCCAAGTGTAAAAACCCCAAATCGCAAAGCAAACAACCCCAGCCTCCCAAAATGCCACGGGATTCAGCATGGGACGCTTGAAGTCGAGGCAGTGTGCCTGGAATTCGGTAATCAGTCCGGCCTTTAGGGCGGAGGCGGTGTCAGCCGCGCTGGAGTATTGCGCCCACAGATAAAGCTTCTTCATAGAGAGCGCGACCACAACCCAATAAACAAAAACCAGCGGTAGAGTGCGGCTCATCGCCTCCAGTGGCCGGCGCAGCAGCAATCCCCATTTGCCTCCAGAGCAGTACTGCACCATCAACAACGCCAACCCGCCCACTGAAAATCCGAAGGTCATCATCATGCCCAGCAGCCACGCCCGCAGCACATGATCGATGGACCCGTCCGCAAGAGCCAGCCCCGCGGCGATGACCGAAAAAACCAGTCCGATGGTCAGCGCGCGCGATTTCCAGCCATTTACAAAAGCCGGGGCGCCTAAATCGGCGGGAAGCGTCTTGGCGTGCGTCTCGTGAGCCATTCCTTCAGTCCTTACTTCGCGGCCGGTGCGGCCGGTTTGCTTAATGGAATCTTGATTGCGGTGGGCGCCGGAGCGGCCGGGGCCATCGCCGGGTTGCCCTGTGCCGCATCGTGCGGATACCCCTGAATTGCCGTTGACGACAACGCCCACGGTTCGGCAAACCCCTCCGGCAAGTTCTTCTCTCTCGCCACGTCCTTCAGGTTTCTCACCGTCACTCCAGCCGGCACATCTTTGTCCGTCGCCGCCTGGCTCAACTGCAATGCGCGGATGTAAGCCGCCACCGCCCAGCGGTCAACGGGAATCAGTTGCGCCGAATAATCGGGCATCGCGCCGTATCCGTGCGTCATCACATAGAAGTAGTGCGAAATCGGCTGCGCCATGCGCACCTGGTCGTGAAAGTTTCCTGCCGGCTTGTAGCCGCGATCGACAATCGCGCCCAGCCCGTTGCCTACCCGCGAGTGGCACGGCGAACAGTAAATGTTGAACCGCTCCTGCCCTCGCTCCAGAACATCAAGCGTTACCGGAAATGGCAACTCATTTTTTTCTTCGCGGTACCCGTTCGCGCCCTGAACCACTCCGGTATAAAAATAGCTATCCTCGTGCAACTGGCCGCGAGCGACGGTGTTCACCACTTGGGGCCGTGCACCGCGATGATCGGCAAACATCTCCGAGCCGCGCTGCGGAATCAATTTGGGTTCGTTTTGCATATCCTGGCGGCAACCAGCCACCAGCAGCAGCACGGCAAGGCCCGTTACGACGGCGATGCGTGGCGCCCCGTTCTTCGGGCCTCGTTCCGCCGCAAAGGTGGTTTCCCGATCTCTGATCCCTGATCTCTGATCTCCGGTCATCAGTACGCCACCTCCACCACCGAAACCGGCTCGAAGCTGGCCAGATAGGCTCTTGTTTCCAGCAGGTCGAATTTGGGGTCCAGCGCCTCCAGGCATAGGAAGAACTTGTCGTTCGTTGCCCCATCGCGAAAATTCGGCGCATTGAACAGTGGATGATAGAGCGCCGGCAGCCCGTTCAGCGCCAGCATGCCGAATCCCGCCGAAAGTCCTGCAAACAAAATCGTCCACTCATAGGCAGGCACAATGAATGCCGGCCACGAGTACAACGGCCGTCCTGCGATATTCAGCGGGTATGCCCACACCGAAACCCAGACCTCGAGCAGAAACATCGCCACCAGCCCCATCAGTCCGCCCACCAGCGTGACAAGCGGCACCCTGTTGCGATGAAAGCCGATAGCCTCGGCCGCTTCTTCCACCGGGTAAGGCGTGTAGCAATCGAGCCGCCGCCAGCCATCAATGCGCGCCTGCCGCGCAGCCCTCACCAGGTCACTCGGCGTATCGAATTCGGCCAGCAGGCCGTAGGTTCCTTCGCGTGCGGGCATCAGTCACCGGCCTCCACTGTGGATTTGGGCTTGATCTTTGCACCCGGCAGCAGCAACTTCACCTCGTTCATCGGAATCATGGGCAGGAAGCGGACGAACAGCATAAAAAGGAACGTGAATAGTCCCAGCGTGCCGACAAAGGTCATGTAATCCCACTTGGTGGCGCGGTACGTGCCCCATGCCGACGGCAAAAAATCGCGGTAGAGGCTGGTAACAATAATGACAAAGCGCTCAAACCACATGCCCGTATTCACCACAATCGAGATGAAGAACATGTAGCCGATATTCGTGCGCAACTTCCTGGACCACAACGTCGTCAACGGAATCGCCAGGTTGCAGGTAATCAGCACCCAGTATGCCCAGCCCATGGGCCCGAACACGCGGTTCCAGAACATGAAAGCTTCCCAGTGCGAGGCCGAGTACCAGGCCATGAATGCTTCCATGCCGTACCCGTAAGCCACAATGAACCCAGTGGCCAGCATCACCTTGCCCATGTTGTCGATGTGCCGTTCCGTGACCAGGTGCTCCAGGTGATAAAACTTGCGCAGCGGAATCGCCAGCGTCAGCACCATGGCGAACCCTGAATAGATGGCTCCGGCCACAAAGTAGGGCGGGAAGATAGTGGTGTGCCACCCCGGAAGAACGGCCACGGCAAAGTCGAAGCTGATCACCGTATGCACTGAGAGCACTAGAGGCGTCGCCAAGCCCGAGAGCAGCAATGCAGCCGTCTCATAGCGCATCCAGTGGCGCACAGAACCGCGCCAGCCCAGCGAGATCAATCCGTAAAAATACTGCCCCAGCTTGGACTTCGAGCGGTCGCGAAATGTGGCCAGATCCGGAACCATGCCGATATACCAGAAGACCACCGAGATGGTCGCATAAGTCGAGACCGCGAATACGTCCCACATCAGCGGCGAACGGAACTGAGGCCACACGTTCATGGTGTAAGGAAGCGGAAGCATCCAGTAAGCCAGCCATGGGCGGCCGGTGTGGATGACCGGGAACAGCCCGGCGCAGACGACAGCGAAGATCGTCATCGCCTCGGCAAAGCGGCTGATCGAGTTGCGCCAGCCCTGCTTGAACAAAAGCAGAATCGCCGAGATCAGCGTTCCGGCGTGGCCGATGCCGATCCACCAAACAAAATTGATAATCGCAAAGCCCCAGGCAACCGGCTGCGTAATCGCCCATATGCCGGTGCCCATGAGGAAGAGCCAGGTTACGGCCACCAGCAGCAGGGTCGCCCCGGCGCCGGCCACGCTGAAAATCGCAAACCAGCCCATCGGTGTATGCGGCGTCAGCACCAGCCCCGCAATTTTCTCGGTGACCGATTTGAAGGTCTCTCCCGGCGCAACGACGCGGTATTCCCCTGTTGCGGGATCGATCCGCTTTTCGAGTTGGGGATCGGGTTTTATCTCGCTGGTCGCCATCGTGGCTTTAACCCTTCGCCGGCAGGTGCTCCACCGGCGCTGTCTCAAGTTCCTGATTCGGATTCAACACCGCGGCCACATACTTGGTCCGTGGACGCGTATTGATATCGGCAAGCACCTGGTAGCTGCGCTCGTTCGCCTGCAACTTCGCAACCTTGCTCTGCTTGTCGTTAATGTTGCCGAAGGTGATTGCCGATGCTGGGCACGCCTGCTGGCACGCGGTCACAATCTCGCCGTCCCGCACCGTGCGATTCTCTTTGTCGGCCTCAATCTTCGCCGCGGAGATGCGCTGCACGCAGTAACTGCACTTCTCCATCACGCCGCGCGAACGCACCGTAACATCGGGGTTGCGCAGCAGTTTCAGGCTCTCGGTCTCAAAATCGGAGAACAGCAGGAAGTTGAAACGCCTCACCTTGTAAGGGCAGTTGTTTGAGCAGTAGCGTGTGCCCACGCAGCGGTTATAGACCATCATGTTCAGGCCTTCCGGCGTGTGCACCGTTGCGCCCACCGGGCAAACCTGCTCGCAGGGGGCGTTCTCGCAGTGCTGGCAGGCCATCGGCTGGAAGTGCGCCCGCGGCGCGGCTAAGTCGCCCTCGAAATAGGTATCGATGCGCAGCCACTGCATATTGCGCCCGATGCGCACCTGCTGCTTTCCCACTACGGCAATGTTGTTCTCGGCATAACAGCTCACGATGCAGGCGTTGCATCCCGTGCAACTGTTCATATCGATCGACATTCCCCACGCGTTGGCTTCGTTGTACTCCCAGTTGGGGAAGAGTGAAGTATCCTTGTCCGTCTTCGGGTGAGTCTCGCCCTCGTTGGCAAATCCCGGATCGGCCCTGTACTCGTCTAGCGTCGCGTAGCGAATAATGCCGCGCTCGCTAATCGCCTCATCGGCTTCCAGCGAATTATTCCCGTTGCCCTGTCCGCCAACAAGCTTCGACCGGTGATCCTGGAAATGGCTTTTGGTTACAGCCACGCCCCACTTGCCCTCGACCTTCTTGATCGTACCCGTCGCGTAAAACGGAGCCCACGAGTTGCGAATCAAGTAAGCATTGAATCCCGCGCCCGAGCCTACGCGCCCCGCAAACTCGCGCCCATATCCGAGGTGCACAGTAACCGAATTATCCGGATGCCCCGGAACCACGATCACCGGCGCCTTCACCTTGCCGTTGCCCACGCTCAATTCGACAATGTCGTCTTCTTCAAGACCAAGCCTGGTAAGCGTCGCGCCTGAAACCAGCGCCGCATTATCCCAGCTAAGGCTCGTCACCGGCTTAGGCAACTCCTGCAGCCAGCCCACATTCGACCACCGCCCGTCATAAACATTCGGATCGGGCCGGAAGATGATTTCGATCGAATCCTTTGGCGAAGGCGCGGGAACCTTGGGAACTGGGGTACCTGGACCGGCCTTGGCCGTCTTGTCGAAGGATGTTCCCTCAATCCAACCATCGTGCAGCGCTTTGCGCCAACCGGTTTCAAAGTCGCCTTTGATCACCGGCTTCCAGGTTTCGCGCACCGCTTCATACGCGCTGAGCCCCGGCTCGTTCAGCAGGATCTGAAGAACATTGTGCGCAGACTTGCCTCCGTAGAGAGGATCGATTAGCGGCTGCACAATAGAAACCGTTCCGTCATAAGCTCGCGCATCCGACCACGACTCAAGAAAGTGCGCCGCTGGTATGTGCCAGTGCGCAATCTGTCCCGTCTCATCCACGTGTGAGCCCAGATGCGCTACTGTTTTGGCATTGTTGAAGGCCGCAGCAAATTCCAGATCGGCAGGCGCGTCATAAATTGGATTGGCGTTGAGAATCACGAGCCAATCCACCATGCCAGAATTCAAATCCGCCACCAGCCCCTTGATATCCGCAAGCTGGTCACCGGTAGGAAATGGTTCCAATGGATCGGAGGGGAGAGTAACCTTTGGTGGTAAAGGTAGAAGAATAGCGGTCTTACTGAAGTTCCCTAGCGCACTATTGATTGCGAAAGCCAGAGAATTCACGGTCGGATCCTGGTATAGACCCGGAATTACCACACTCTTACCGGCGTGAGCTTTCAGATCCTTCGCCAGCGCGGCAAGAAACTTCTTCTGCTCATCCGTCCAGTTGTAGGCCGGAGCCTCAACGCCAGCAACTCCAACAGCCTTGGCAAGCTCCGCCGCAAACGCCGGAATCTCGCTCGCCCGCAGCCCTAGCCGATGCTCTGCCTTCAACCCCGTCGTTGTCGGGGTGGACTCAATGACATAAAGCCGATTTAGCTTCTCAGGCGATTTACGCCGCTCCGCATATTCGCGAACCAGCTTGTGAAAACCGGGGAAGCCGGCGCCAGAAAGAAATTCCGCATCGAGCGAAACAATCACATCAGCTTCGGCCAGCGCATACTGAACATTCTGTCCGCTCTGCGCAGCCGTCCCCGCAACCGCAGGGTCATACTGTACGAATTTCGCTTTCGGCCAAGCATTCTGAGCAGCCTTCCACTGCCGCGCCAGCGTTGGCGAAGTGATGGTCGAGCTAAGAAAATAGATCCCTGTCCCATCCTTGGTCTCCGCCGCCTTGATACGCAGCCCCTCGGCAAACTCCGCCCACTCGCGGTTCTCTCCGCGATAGGTCACGTGCTGCGAACGGTCAGGATCGTAAAGGTCCAGTAGCGTCGCCTGCGTAAACGGGTCCGACGAGCCCTGGTTGTATGGATGTTCCGGATTGCCATCGATCTTGATGGGCCGGAACTGATCGCTCTTGACCAGCAGCGGAACTGCCCCGGTCACAAACGGATGAGCCGTTGCAAAATACATCGGCTTGCCCAGAATCAAATCTTCCGGCGCCTTGACGTAGGGATAGATCGGCTCATCTGGCTGCTTGGTGCATCCGGCCAGCCCGGCCAGCGCCAGCGAAGCGCCCATCAACTTCATAAACCCGCGCCGCGAGACCGGATCGACCCACTCCTGCGCCGCGCTGGGGAACTCCCGTTCCACCGCCGCCTGAAACTCCGGCGTATCGGCCAGCTCATCCACCGACCGCCAATACCGCTTGCCCTTCAAGGGCTTCAACTCCGCGCGCACCTGGTCCAGCGTCATCGGCTCGCCGGCGTTCTTCGTCTTCCCATCCACGGCAATCCCCGTCTGGTTCCTGCATCCGCTCTTCCGCCCGCTCACTTTCTTGCTCATCGGTGGCAGACCTCGCAACTGGTCAGATCTTTCGGAGTGCGAATCTTGTAGTGGTCCACGAGAAAATGCCCCAGTTCATCCTGGCTGGTGAATTTCTGGTACTTCGGCGCAACCGGTAACGAAGCCGCGGCCACATCCCCCGTCACTCCATGCTCAAGTGGGAGTTGCAGTGAGGCGACTTCAGCGCCGGCAACGCTCGGATCTTTGGTCGTGCAACTCACGCTCTCGGCCGTCGGCAGTCCCGTTTTCTCATCGCCTACCGTGCACCACACCGGCCTGTCCTCGACCGGCTTCTCCCACGCCATGTTGTAAATCTCGCTCGTCGGCCGCAGGTTTTTCGCCGGATTCCGGTGGCAGTCAAGGCACCACTCCATCTGCAGCGTATTCTGCGCGTACATCAGCGGCATCTGGTCCACGCGACCGTGGCAGCTTGCGCAGCCCAATCCCTTATTCACGTGAATCTCGTGACTGAAGTAAACATAATCCGGCAGGTCGTGAACCTTGATCCACGGCAGCGACTGCCCCGTAGCCCAACTCGAACGCACCGGCTCCAGCAGTTGGGCGTTGGTCCATATTTGTGCGTGGCAGTTGATGCAGGTTTTTGTAGGAGGGATTCCGGCGTAGCTCGACTTTTCCACAGTCACATGGCAGTACTGACACTGAATGCCGAGTCCCTGCACGTGGTGTTTATGGCTAAAAGGCACCGGCTGGTCCGGCCGCTGACCCTGCCGCGTCACCCATGGTGAGCGCTGCAGCTCGTTCAGCGTGACCCCCAGGGCAATCGTGATCAGCCCCGTCAACACCAGGCTCGCACGAGCCAAAGCGTTGGAACTGCGGTCAAATATCTGCGCCATGAATACTTTCCTTGCCTGGCTTGCTTTGCTTGGGTACGCCTACAGTTGAGATGCACCTACCGTGACAACGGTCACACATTTTGTGTACGAAAATGATTTCCAGGCAAAACTCACCTACGAGGCGGAGGACCTCGAAAAAAATAATATAACAGCCAACGACCACTTCAGGAAAATAAAGATGCCGTAAATACATTTCCTGTATTGTGAAGTGTGAATTTCAGACCTGCCGATGTTGGTGGCGGAGGGCAGGATCGAACTGCCGACCTACGGGTTATGAATCCGTCGCTCTAACCATCTGAGCTACTCCGCCGGAGTGGTGGTTTGGATGCGCGGCCTGAATGGCTGCACCGGGCTGTGCACAATCGACATCCGCGCACAAGTCCCAGTTCTAATGATACGGTCGCCAGGATTTGTGGTCAAACCTGCGGAGATGGTTTTCTGCGCGGAGTAGTCGCGAACGTGAGCCCTCCCTCGCCGCTCGTGTAAACTCGCCTGCATGAGTACGTTCCGCATTGCCGGTGTCATTCCCGCTCGGCTCGGCTCCACGCGGCTCAGCCGCAAGGTGCTGCGCTCCATCGCCGGCCGGCCGATGGTGGAATGGGTCTGGCGCGCCGCCGCTCAAAGCGGCCTGATGGACCCAGTCGTGGTAGCCACTGATTCTGAAGAAGTAGCCGCCGTCTGCCGGGAGCGCGGCATTCCCGCAGTGATGACCTCGCCCGATTGCCAGAGCGGGTCCGACAGGGTGAGAGAAGCAGCCCGCCAGATCGACGCCGATATCTACGTCAATATCCAAGGCGACGAACCAACGCTCACACCGGATTTTTTTCCGCCGCTGCTCGCGCTCTTCTCGCGGCCCGAGGTCGAGGTCTCCACGCTGGTCGTCCGCTGCCCCGCCGAGGAAATCGACGACCCCAACGCCGTCAAGGTGGTCACAGCCCTCGACGGGCGCGCGCTCTACTTCTCCCGCTCCACCATCCCCTACGACCGCAACGGCGCCGGCTTTGTCGGCTATCGCAAGCACCTGGGAATTTACGCCTACCACAAGGCCGCGCTTGAAAAATTTGCCTCCCTGCCGCCCTCCATAATCGAGCGAACCGAACGCCTTGAGCAGCTCCGCCTGCTCGACAACGGAATCAATATATATGTTGCCGAAGCCCCTCGCGACACAATCGGCGTGGATACGGAAGAGGATTTGCTGCGAGCCGAAGCGGTGCTGAATAAAATCGAGCAGACCGGCCGCAAGTAGTCAGTCAAAAATAATCCGAATTGCGCGCAAGAATCGGATAGCGCGCCGTCCCAATATCGGCGACGATGAACTCATGAATCGAACGTCCCAAACCGCATCCCGCGAACCACAAACGCACCGTGCCCCATCCTTGCGATTTCCTTCTATCGCAAGGATGGGAGACCACAAATCCAGTTCTGCGCCCATCGACCCCGAATCCGCCTGGCGGCAGATACTGAGCCGCGATCCAGACGCCGGGTTTTTCTACGCTGTCACTACCACTGGCGTCTTCTGCCGCCCCAGTTGTTCCAGTCGCCGCCCGCTCCGGGCTAACGTCCGCATCTTCCGCTCGACTGATGCTGCGCGCACTGCCGGCTTTCGCCCCTGCAAGCGCTGCAAGCCTGATGCGGTGCGTATCAACCCTGTGGACGAGATTCGTTCGTATATTGAAGCCAATCTCGATCGATGCATTCCGTTGGCCGAATTAGGCGGTCTTGTCCATCTCAGCCCCTTCACCGTGCAGAAGCTTTTCAAGCAGAAGCTGGGAGTGAGTCCGTTTCAGTACTACAGGGCGTTGCGTGCACGATCACTGCGCGCCGCGCTCAAACAAGGAGGCAACGTGACCGACGCAATCTACAACGCCGGATTCGGTTCTTCCAGCCGCGCCTATGAAGGCGCGCAACTGGGCATGACGCCTACTCGCTTTGCCCAAGGCGGCAGCGGCGAAAAAATCAGCTACGCTACCGCGCGCTCGCCTTTTGGCTGGATTGTTGTGGGAGCGACCCAACGCGGCCTTTGCTGGCTCGCTCTTGGAGCTACCTCGTCTGAGGCGGAGACAAGCCTTCGCGAAGAGTTTCCTTTGGCCAGCATTCGCCGCGATCCTTCACTTTCGCGACTTGTGGATGCGGCGCTGCGTGAAGTCTGCGGGCCTATTCACTCATCCAAAAAGTTGGCCGCACCACAGGTGCCCCCAACGCAGGTGGACCTGCGCGGCACCGCCTTTCAACTCCGCGTTTGGCAGGCTTTGAGGGCTATTCCGCGAGGGCAGACGCGCAGTTATAGCCAGTTGGCGCGAGAGCTTGGCAATCCGAAGGCTACCCGCGCTGTGGCTCGCGCTTGCGCTACCAATCGCGTGGCGCTGGTGATTCCATGCCATCGGGTAGTCGGCGTCAGCGGCTCCCTCACCGGCTATCGCTGGGGAATCGATCGCAAGCGTCAACTGCTCGAAGCTGAGAGCAAGCTTCTACCCTAACTCACCGCCAGATGCAACGCGGGCCGAGACACGAGCTGAAACGGCCGCACAGATAAAGGTCACCGTGTAAAGCCCCCGGCGGCGTAGATTGTCTGTCCGTTGATCCAGCCAGCGTCTTCAGATGCCAGAAAGGCGACGGCAGTGGCGATGTCGTGCGGCTGGCCGATGCGGCCCAGTGGCGTGCCTGCTGCGGCTCCTTTATCGAACTCGCTGCCGATAAAGCCCGCTGCGTGCGTACCCTCGGTCTCGACAAGGCCGGGATTAAGCGCGTTTACGCGAATCCTCTTTGCGCCGAGTTCTTTTGAAAGCGCAACAGTCATAGAGTCCACAGCCCCCTTGGTGGCGCTATAAACTGCCCCTCCAGCTCCAGCCATCTTCCCTACCACTGAGCCGATATTGATGATGCTTCCACCGGCCGGGTTGAACCGGGTGACTGCCGCCTGAGTGACCAACAAAAGACCAAGAACATTTGTATCGAATTGTTTATGAAAATGCTCCGGCGTGATCTGTTCAAGGGCGCCAAATTCATATATGCCGGCGTTATTGACCAGAATATCGATGGGGCCAAGCTGGGTGGCTACGGCGTCCACCAACTGAGAAACACTGGCTGGATCGGCCACATTGGCCTGAACTGCGATAGATTTACCGCCGCCAGCATTGATCTCTGCGACGATTTTTTCCGCGGCGGCCTTGCTGCCGGAATAGTTGACTGCGACTGCGGCACCGCGCGCCGCCAGTTCACGGGCGATGGCCGCGCCAATGCCCTTTGATGCGCCCGTGACCAGCGCAACTTTACCTTTTAGACTGCTCATTGATTGCTCTGCTCCATGGCCGAAACATTACGACTTCGACAATATCGAATTGATTAATGACCAGGCAGATTGGATTCAAAACTATTGTGGAAATGGTGCGCGGAGCGGTTTCTCGCTTTGTTGAGCGCAGCAAATCGCTAACTCTGTTTATTCCCCACTGCCAGCAAGGTTTGAAACTGCGGAGTCTCCGGCTCTTTGTGGACCACTGAGGTCTCTATATCTTTGAAGCCAGCTTTTTCTAGCATGGATTCGACCTCCGATTCACTGAAGCCCAGCCACTCGTCGGCATAAAGCTCGCGGGCTTCTTCAAAACGGTGCTTTACTAGGTCGAGAAGAATGATGCGGCCGCCGGGGTGGAGGATTCGCCATGCATCGGCGACGGCTCGCTCGGGGTGCAGGGCGTGATGGAGGGATTGTGAGAAGAAGACCAGGTCGACGCTTGAGTCTTCGATGGGAATCTCTTCCATATCCCCGAGACGGTATTCGACGTTTTTTATGCCGTGACGCCGGGCCTGCTCGCGGCCAACCTCGACCATGCGGGCGGAGGTATCGACGGCGATGACTTTTTTGGCGCGCTCTGCGAGCAGAAGGGCAAAGGCTCCCTCACCGGCGCCGAGATCGGCTATGACCATGGGTGGCATGAGGCGAAGCAGCGCTTCGGCTACGCTCTTCCACGATTTTCCCGGGACGTAGTCTTTGCCCAGACGGCCGGCCACGCTGTCAAAAAAGCTGCGCATTTTGTCCTGTCGCTTTTTTACGACGCGACGCATGGAGGCCTGGTCGGCGGCGGATTCAGGGATTTCATTGCGTGCCTGGGTGAGCAGCTCAGCAACGACTCCGTCGGCAGTCTTTATGCGATAGAGATTGCTTTTGCCGGTGCGGCGGTCTTCAACCAGACCGACCTGTTTGAGCTGCGAAAGGTGGGTAGAGATGGTGCTTTGGCCCATGGAGAGAATCTCCTGCAGTTCGGCGACGGAGAGTTCTTCGCCGCGTAGAAGCAGAAGGATGCGGAGCCGGTTGGGATCGGCCACAACGCGAAGAATTTTTACGATTGACGCCATAGGCAAGTTCTGGTACATATCAATGTATCACGATTTGACGATATAAGGAGATTCATTATGGCAGCTTCGACTCTCGAAGTCACGAATTTGGGATACAAAGTAGCCGACCTCGCTTTGGCCGACTGGGGCCGCAAAGAGATCACAATCGCCGAGCACGAGATGCCGGGATTGGTTTCGATCCGGAACAAGTATGCGACCGCCAAGCCGCTGAAGGGCGTGCGCGTAACCGGCTCGCTGCATATGACGATTCAGACGGCGGTGCTGATTGAGACGCTGGTCAGCCTGGGCGCCGAAGTGCGCTGGGCAAGCTGCAACATTTTCTCCACGCAGGATCATGCAGCCGCAGCCATCGCCGCATCCGGCGTGCCGGTCTTCGCCTGGAAGGGCGAGTCGCTCGAAGATTATTGGTGGTGCACCTACCAGGCGCTGGCTCACAAGGGCGGCAAAGGTCCGCAACTGGTGGTGGACGACGGCGGCGATGTTACCCTGCTGATCCACAAAGGCTATGAGCTGGAAGAGGGCGACAAGTGGGTCGATGGCCCCGCCGAGAGCCACGAAGAGCAGGTGATCAAGGATCTGCTGAAGAAAGTCCACGCCGAAGACCCGCAGCACTGGCACAAAGTAGTCAAGGAGTGGCGCGGAGTCTCTGAAGAAACCACAACCGGCGTTCACCGTCTTTACAAAATGCTGGAGCAGGGCAAGCTGTTGGTTCCGGCCATCAACGTAAACGATTCGGTGACCAAGTCGAAGTTTGATAATCTCTACGGCTGCCGCGAATCGCTGGCCGACGGCATCAAGCGCGCAACTGACGTAATGGTTGCCGGCAAGGTCGCGGTTATCTGCGGGTATGGGGACGTGGGCAAGGGCTGCTCGCATTCCCTGCGCGGCATGGGCGCGCGGTGCATCGTGACAGAAGTTGATCCTATCAACGCGCTACAGGCGGCCATGGAAGGCTTCGAGGTCACCACCGTGGAAGAGACTCTTGGCCGCGGCGATATTTACGTCACCACCACCGGCAACGTGGACATCATCACCCTCGAGCACATGAAGCGTATGAAGGACCAGGCGATCGTCTGCAACATCGGCCACTTCGACAACGAAATCCAGATGGACCGGCTCAACCGCGAGGCGGGCGTGACCAAGCTGAACATCAAGCCGCAGGTGGACTTCTATACTTTCCCTGATGGACACGGGATTTTTGTGCTGGCCGAGGGCAGGCTCGTGAACCTGGGTTGCGCAACCGGGCACCCCAGCTTTGTAATGAGCAACAGTTTTGCCAACCAGACGCTTGCGCAGCTCGATCTGTGGGCGAACAAGGACAGCTACAAGATTGGCGTTTATGTGCTGCCGAAGAAGCTGGACGAAGAGGTTGCCCGGCTGCACCTTGAAAAAATCGGTGTAAAGCTGACTACGCTTACTCCGAAGCAGGCCGACTACCTGGGCGTGCCGGTCGAAGGGCCTTACAAGGCGGAGAATTACCGGTACTAGAATTCTTTTCAACTTCTTTTGCGTCCCAGGCATCCATAAAAATGGCGGCCTGGGACGCATTTTTTTGAGAGATCAAAAATGTGGGTAATGCGGGCCGTGCACCGGATCACGTGCAATTCAAGATTGTCCCAGGAGACTTTATGGGCACAGCAGATATGAGTAGTTCACTGAGGCGGGTCAACGGCCTCTCCGTCGCATCGGCGGTTCTTATGATTGCCGTGGGAATTCTCGCCATTGCATTGCCTCTGGCGGCGGGGATCGGCGTTTCGATCTTTGTCAGCTGGCTGATCTTTTTCACCGGATTCGCGCATCTGGCTTATGCATTTGCAGCGCGAGGCGCCGGAGGGTTCATTTGGCGGTTGATGCTGGGAATCGTCTATATCGCGGGCGGCTTGTACCTGGCTTTTCACCCCGGCCTCAGCCTGGTGTCGTTCACGCTGGTTCTGGCATTCATTCTCTACCTTGAGGGATTTATGCAGATACTGGCGTACTTCAGCATGCGCGCGCTGCCGGGAGCGGGATGGATCCTGTTCGACGGCATCGTGACACTGCTGCTGGGGTTGATGATCGGGTTCAGTTGGCCCTCGGCTTCGGCCTGGGCGATTGGAACGATTGTCGGCATCAACTTCCTGTTCAGCGGAGTCACGCGATTGGCACACGCGGGGGCGCCCGGCAAGGCGCTCGCGAGCTGAGCGGAGATTCCAGTAATTTTTTAGTGTGGAAATTCCCTCGGACGGGACCGGGTACTCAGACCCGGCTTCAGTTGAGGTTTGGCCTTTGGGGGAACTGAAAGTCCGTGCTGGACTTTCGCCCTATGGTTGTGTTCCGCTTCAGGCAAGGAAGATGCGCCAGAACCCAGGAGCATGCAAGCTTTCGAACCCTTGCCGAGGAGAGAGACAAAACATGCTGGAGTATTTGATTCATATAGCGCCGTTGGGAACTTTTCTGGCGACCATCGTCTGGTGCCTGATCGGCATGCCGACGATGATTGCCGCCTACTATCAATCATGGAAGGCGCGGCAGGAGGCTCGGGCTGCGCGCGAAGGGACGCTCGAAAGCAGGAACTGCCTGGAGTTCGTCAACGGAAGCGGCAGTTGCATCAACCTGGTGCCGTTGGAGACCCTGCACTCGCTGCCAAAACCGGGAGACGTGGTTCTGCTGCCCGGCCACGGATTCGGCGGGAAAGATGAGTTTGTTCCCGGCGCATACCTGGTGGAGACTATCGAGCACATCTATACGCAGTGGAGTCACAAGGGAAGCCGGCAGCAGGAGGCGCGGCTGACCAAGGCTGTGGCGCAGGTGAAATCGCTCAATCCTACGCTTGCGCACGAAGGGTAAGTCGAGCGCACAATGCGGCTGACAAGAGGTCAAGAAAAGCTATCGCCGCTTGCGATTGACGAGCCGGTGGTAAAAATTCCATAGCGCGCTGTGCAGCAACTTGGTCTGTTTGGCCTTTAGCGCGGCATAGGAATGCTCTACATAGATATCGAACTCCGGCGGCCAGCCGATGGTGGAGCGCCGCTCAGTGTAGTCGCCCTCCGCCCACTTAGCCAGCACCGCCTTGTAACCGCTGACATGAGTTACAAAATCGAGCAGGCAATGCGGCATCTGCTCCTCGACGATCAGGTAGGCCTTCTCAATAATGATCTTCTCGCGCACGTCGTTGAGGGGCATGAAGATGGTGGTCATCCACAGCACCCACTCCTTCATTTCCTCGTCGAGAATGGGAAAGCTCTGCGTCTTGCCCTGCTTCCTGAGCAGCGACCGGTAGGCGATATTTCCGGCCTGGGAGGCGATATAGAGCGGGCCATAAAACTCGTTCAGCCGCTTGTTCACCAGGTCAAGCTTGTCGCGGCGTCTTGCCAGCATTCGCGCGCTTAAAAAGGTAACCAGGTAGCCGGCAAATGCCAGTACCACTGTGAGCACGTATGCGTTTTGCAGAGAGTTCGGAAGGAAGATGGTCGATGTGTCGTCCATGGGTGACTTGCCTTGCCGTCGAGTATACGCGCGCGAGCGACGAAAGGAATATGACTCCCGTTGTGGCGGCGAGTAAGACGGTTCCAAAACGAACTTGTTGCGGAGAGCGGAAAGGGACTCAGTCCACGTCGTTGGCCATGAAGACTTCAACGGGCGGGTTGCTGGTCAACTGCGTATCTACGATCAGCACCGTATATACATCGCTGCCTGTCAGGTTGAGCGCCATGGAAGTGTATTTGGGCGTGAGCACGCCGGTAGGCGTGATCACCATGGTCACGGTCTGCGAGGTGATGCTGATATAGCCGGCAGTTGCGCCCACAGACAGGTCCGTCACAATAGGAATGCTGTCGGCCAAGGTACTGCCGGAGGGAACCATATATACGTCCACACCTCCAGTCTTGGGCGCCTGGTTGAGGAAGCGGAAGGCCGAGTGGCCCTCGGCCGCCGCAATCTGCTGGTCTTCAAGAACAGTGACCAAGTAACCGTTGGGGGCTGCGCCGTTATCGGTGAGAAAAACCGAGTGCTGATGGCCGGCGAGCAGCGTGCCGTTGGAGGTGACCAGAGCCGCGCCTCCGGTTGCCGCCGTCACCTGGATGAGCGCGTTGTTCGAGGATGGGAGCGTTCCATAGGGGGTGATGGTGCCCTGGCCAATATTATGGGCGATTTGTACGCCTTCCACCTCAATATTCACGGCCGGGGCTATGTAGGATGCATCGATGGCCCTCACCAGGCTCGGCTGGGTGTAACTGGCCACTTCTTCACAGGAAGTAAGGCCAAACGCCAGGGCTAGCGAGGCTGCCGCCGTTACGGCGAGGCCGGACAGCGTCAAACGCCACGCTCCCTGCATCTGCAAATTCCGAAATCTCTTCATCGTGCGCATCTTCAGAAAGTGCAACTCAAACCTCCCACCCATAGTACAGCGGAGTGTTGGGAAAAGTTTACGACATTTCTTCGCTCTGGTCCCGAGAGGGACAAAGCTGGGAACGTCCCTGGCCTGTGCCCGCAGCCAGCAGGCTCACAGTCCGCCGTGGAACCGCCCGAAAGCGCGGGCCAGCATCAACGACATAACCAGAATCCCCGCCCCCAGAACGAGCACATGCCCGGTTTTGCGCAGATTGAAGCCGCCCACGCGGCAAATCAACAAGTAGGCGACGGCAAGATTGAAGAGTCCCCACAGGACATTGACCGTTGCGGAGGACAAGCCTACTCCCGGTGGCGACGCAAACGGACTCTGAAATGCTTGTCCAGATATCCCGTTACCAAGATGCGGCAGTGTGTTGGCCAGAAACGCGCCCCCGAAGAAATACGCAACGTAATGGTACCAGCGCATGGAATTTCCTTTCGTTTTGAGAATCCCATATTAGCAGGCGCCTAGCTCGCTCCCAGGTAGACAAATCGGGCCAGAAAGAGCGCGGCAAGCACATAGAGAAGCCAGTCTTGCCGGCGGAACTTTCCCGTGGCCAGATGGAGCACCACCCATGCGATGATGCCGAAACCGAGCCCGTTGGCGATGGAGTAGGTAAGCGGAATCAGCATCAGCGTCAGGAACGCGGGAACCGCGACCAGCGGATCCTTCCACTGAATCTCGGTCACCGTAGACAGCATCAGCGAACCCACCAGGATCAGCGCCGGAGCGGTGGCTGCCTGCGGCACGATGCCTACGAACGGAGCGGCGCCGATGGCCGCGAGAAACAGAAGGCCGGTAACGATGGGGGTCACGCCCGAGCGGCCGCCGGCCGCGACTCCGGCCGTGGACTCTACATAACTGGTGACGGTTGAAGTGCCGGTCAGCGATCCGAAGATGGTGGCCGTCGCGTCGGTGAAGAGAATCCGGTTGAGTCGCGGAATCGAGTGGTCGGGCAAAATCAGTCCAGCCCGCTTGGTGACGGCCATCAGGGTGCCCAGGTTGTCAAATACGTCCACGAAAAAGAAGACGAACACAATCTCCAGCAGCCCTTTGCTGAGCGCGCCGCGAATATCGAGTTTGAAGGCGGTACTTGCCAACGATTGGAAGCCTCCGGCAGCGGGCGTCCAGTGCGTCAGCCCCATTGCCCATGCAAGCCCGGTCGTGGCCAGGACACCCATCAAGATTGCGCCCCGTACCTTCTTCACCTCCAAAGCCACCATCAGGATCAGCCCCACGAGGGCCAGCACCGCAGTAGGGTTGCGGATGTTTCCCATGCCGACCAGCGTGTCGGCGTCGCCCACCACCAGCCCGGCGTTGCGGAAGCCGATGAAGGCGATGAAAAGTCCGATGCCGCTGGCAACTGCGGCGTAAAGCTCGTGGGGAATGGCGCGCAGAATCATCTTCGTCGTGATGGGTTTGAGGATCCCCGGAATCTTTTCATAGAACTCGCCGAAGATTGAACGCCAAATCCTCCGCCGGATTTCGGCGGTATTGAGATAGAGGAACAGCACGCCGGAGAGAAAGACAGCTCCCAGGGCGGTCTGCCACGGCATATGCATCTTGATGCAAACGGCGTACGCAAAGTAGGCGTTGAGGCCCATTCCGGGGGCCAGCGCGATGGGATAGCGCGCCACTATGCCCATCATGATTGAAGCAAAGCCGGCAGAGAGACAGGTGGCCGCGGTCACGGCAGCCAGCGGCATCCCGGCTGCGGCCAGGATGGCCGGGTTCACCAGCACAATGTAGGCCATGGTCACAAAAGTCGTGACCCCGGCCAGAATTTCGGTGCGCCAGTTGGTCTTCAGGCGCGTGAATTCAAAATAGTTTTCCAGTCGCTCGAGCATAGGTGGGTATCTATAGAAGACTACACGACTGTCGCGGCGCACAAGGTTTGTAGCAGTGTTAGCTACCGCTTCCTGCACATGCTCCGGAAAACGCGCTTACCCCAAAAGTTTGGCGGCTTCCTTGGCGAAATAGGTAACGATGAAGTCCGCCCCCGCGCGGCGAATGCCAAGCAGCGATTCGAGCATGGCGCGATCGCGATCAAGCCAGCCTTTCTCAAACGCCGCCTGCAGCATGGCATACTCTCCAGAGACTTGGTACGCGCCCATGGGCACGTCAACAAATTCACGAGCCGCACGCACCACGTCCAGATAGGGCATGGCCGGCTTCATCAGGATCATGTCCGCGCCTTCTTCGAGATCGAGGTCGATCTCGCGCAGGGCCTCGCGGAGGTTGGCACCGTCCATCTGGTAGGACTTGCGGTCGCCGAATTGGGGCGCCGAAGCTGCCGCCTCACGGAATGGCCCGTAAAATGCCGAGGCAAACTTTGAGGCATAGCTCAGAATGGGCGTATCGGAATGCGCCTCTTCGTCGAGAGATTTGCGAATGGCGGCTACGCGGCCATCCATCATGTCGCTGGGCGCCACCACGTCAGCACCGGCTTTGGCCAGGCTGACGGCCGTGCGGGCCAGTTGGCGGAGCGTGGAGTCGTTATCCACAACCCAGCCCTCGCGGGTTTCGATCACCACGCCGCAGTGACCGTGGCTGGTGTACTCGCACAGGCAGACGTCGGCAATCAGCACCAGTTTTTTGGCGGCGTCTGACTTTTTCAGCGCACGCAGAGCCTGCTGCACAATGCCGAATTCTTCCCACGCGCCTGAGCCCTGCACGTCCTTGTGCTCGGGCAGTCCGAAGAGCAGCAGCCCGCCCAGCCCCAGATGCGCGGCTTCCTCGGCCTCGCGCACCGCCTCGTCTATGGAGAGGTTGAAGACCCCCGGCATGGAACTCACCTCGCGCCGCACGCCTTCGCCAGGGCAAATGAACAGGGGATAGATCAGGTCTCCGGGTTCGAGAACGGTTTCCCGCACTAGCGCCCGCAACGATTCACTGCGCCGCAACCGGCGCATCCGCGTCTCAGGAAAACTCATGGTGCTGATTGTACTGCGAAAGCTGCCTGCCGCGTGTAACCCGTTTGGGTTAGACCAGTTGCTCGTACAGCGTGGCGTCCCAGTAGCCCAGCAGCATCCCCAAGGTCCAGATGCCCTGTGCGCGACACCTTCCAACTGTAAATTGGGCTGGATTGGAGAGGCGCTGAAGCCAGGTTTGACGGCGTCATCCCATGCGGCATAGTCTCAAATGACAATAACAAACAAAGGGGATCGCGCCGCATGAACCGCAAGCTTGGAATGCCGGCCATAGCCGGGGTGTTGATGTGTGCTCTTTTCTCATCTTCTGTTTGCCGTGCGCAGCATCAGCAGACGCTGAACAAAGATGATCAGTCTCTGATCGCCGGAATGCTGCGTTAGGCTCATGACGATGTCAAAAAGTATTATTACGATCCCAATTTGCAAGGCCTGGACTGGGATGCGCGCTACCGGCAATATTCCGCTCAGATTGGAGCAGCGCCCAATCTAGGCGAAGGATTCGCAATTGTCGCAGCCTTTCTCAGCGGGCTCAAGGATTCGCATACTTTCTTTACGCCACCCATGCGCGGCGCCTGGTTCGATTCTGGCTATCGTTACGAACTGGTGGGAAATGACTGCTTCATCGACCGGATTCGTCCCGGCACCGACGCCGAATCGAAACTGCACATTGGCGATCAGATTCTGACTCTGAATGGCTTCAGAGTGGATCGCGGTGATTTTCACGATATTAGCTACTATTTCAACTCTCTTGCTCCACAGGCGTCTGTCCAACTTAACTTGCGTTCGCCGTCGGGAGACGAACGCCAGATCGTCGTGAATACTCTGGTCAAGCCCCACAAGCAAATCCTGGATATAACGGATCAGTCAGATTACTGGGATCTGGTCCATCGCAGCCAATATGCTTATCTCACGTCGCGTCCGCGGACAGCCGAAAACGGAGATATCATCATCTGGCAGCTACCTCGGTTTGACCTCGATATCGACAGAATCGAGAAGACCATTGGCGCGGCGCGCAAGCACAAGACGCTCATTCTCGATCTGCGCGGGAACCCCGGCGGAAGCATTGATACCTTGAAGTTCATGGTGGGATCGTTGTTTGACCATGACATCAAGATTTGCGACCTTGTCGGCAGGAAAGATAACAAACCGTTAATCGCAAAACACCACGGAACCCCCTTCACCGGCAAGCTGATCGTGCTGGTCGACTCCGGTTCAGCCTCATGCTCAGAACTTTTTGCCCGCGTGGTTCAACTCGAGCACCGTGGAAAAGTGATCGGAGACAAGACGGCCGGAGCCGTAATGGAATCGAGGCACTACAGTGAATCGCAAGGAGCGGACGCCAGAGTCTTCTACGGATTCAGCGTAACCGAGGCCAACGCGATCATGAGCGACGGCAAGAGCCTGGAAAAAACCGGGGTCACACCGGACGAACAGCTGTTGCCTACCGCAGCCGATCTAGCCGCGGGCCGCGACCCTGTGCTGGCACACGCAGCGGAACTGGGCGGTATGAAACTGGACTCGGTTGCGGCAGGCGGATTGTTTCCGTTCGAGTGGCCGCGGGTTTAATGGAGCGGGCGCGCTTAAGTCAGTTGCTCGTAGAGCGTAGTGTTCCGGTAGCCGAGCAGCATCACCATGGTCCAGATGGCCAGCGCGGTGCCGAAGGGAAATTTGAGCAGGCTGAAGACTGAGGCAATGATGGCGACGATGCGCCCCCACTCGGTGCGCTGCCACAGGCCCCACGCGGCTACCAGAGCCAACCCGGACCTGATAACCAGATAGATCAGAGCAAAGTGCAGGATGGCCGGGAAGAACCACTCCGGCATGGGAGCGCCCGGCGCCGGGCCGTTATGGAGCCACGGCGATAAAAACCCCGAGAGAAACGCTTTTGCAAAAGCCAGCCCCGCAATCCCCAACACCAGCGAAAAGCCCGCATAAATGAACCAGACGATGCTGAGCGCTTTCACTTTGCCGGCGTAGCTTTCCACCTGGAACTGCATACCGGGCACAGAGGGAACCGCCGGCGCGACCGGACGGCTGCACTGGGGACAGAATCCCTGATCCGAGGCTAAAGCCTGACCACATCCGCTGCAAAACATGGTGCCTCCTCTTGGATTTCCCGCAAAAAGATTACTACGCAAAGAGGGTGGGCGGCGTTCCATAATCCTTGGCGCTGAAGGCTAGTGGCTGGAAGGTGACGCCCGTCTTTCCCATCGTTCTTCGTGCCGGTCGTCGTTCAGGACCAGGGCCGTTACGCGCTCTTCGGTGTCGCGCTCAAAGGTCAGCCGGGTGCCGGTGGCGCCGCTGGGATAAAAGAATCTCCCCGGCGACTCCGCTGCCAGCTCCCTGACCTCTCCGTGCAGATCCTTCTCATAGAGCTGCTCGCCCTGGCGAAAGACGGTGATTACGATATGTCCTTTGGCGTCGCAATACTGGCCGGCCAGGCTGTCAAGGAGCGCCGTGGGCAGCTTGATGGGGAGGGGATGAAGCGGGATGATGAGCCGCTCGGCCAGTGACTCAGTCCGTCCGCTTGGTTTGGAGCCCTGCGGAGGTTCGCCGCGGTGCGCCAGCAGCCACCGAGGCAGCTCCGGCTCGTCGTAGGCTCGGGTCCAGCAGTCGTGCTTCATGCCCTGATAAAGCCACAGCCGGATACGCCCGCCGGCGGTCTTGAAGGCCTCAAACATCAGCTCGCTTTCGCGCGGAGGCACTACGTTATCTTCAGTTCCATGGAAGAGCCACACCGGCGTGCGGCCCAACGCAACTGCGTACTCCCTGGGCAAAGTCGAGGCTTCCTGCCACCGCTCAGGAGCATAGCTCCAGAAGACACCGCCGGCGGCAATGGCTATCGCCGCCCAGCGCCGGGAATAGAGCCGCGCCAGTTCCCAGGCTCCGTAGCCGCCCAGCGAGAGACCTGTCAGGTAAGTGCGCTCCGGATCGCCGTGGAACTCTGCCGTCTCCTCGTCCAGAGCGGCCATTGCCAGAGCCAGCATATCTAGATCGGTCCAGTAGCTGGGCAGCGGGCACTGGGGCATGACGATCACAAACGGCCAGCGCTCCGGGTGGTCGCGCACTGCCTGGGGAAGGCCGATCTGCGTCTGCCACATCCCCTCAGATCCGCGCTCGCCACGGCCGTGGAGAAACAGGATCATCGGCCAAAGCTTGCGGTCGTCTCGCCGCCACTCCTCGGGCAGGTAGACCTGGTAGCGGTAGCTCACCCCGTGCAACTCGATGCGGCGATTCAGAAACCCCGTTTCCTGCGCAGGCTCCGCTGGGGCGGGATGGGCCGCAGCGCGGTTTGCATAAGCCGGCCCGGGCGCCATCACCCAAGCAACCAAAAGGCAAACCGGGAGGATTTTTGAAAAACGGAGCATATAGAAATCAAACCACACAATTCCCACAAATGGAGCGATGCAATTGTAACGGATACCTCAGTGTGCCTGATCGGCGCTCAATTCAGCAAACGGAATGATTTGCCGCCCATCGGCTCGACAATTGTGCGGCATACAATTGCAGGCCGTAATCCCTGTGCGGTTCTCTTCTGATTCCCTTGCGAAATTCTTACGATTTGCATGAAAGACTTGACTTGTTATGCTGTACGCACTGATGACCACACTGGAAACGGGAGAAACGCTGGATCACTACCGCCTGGATGCGGTTGTCGCCCGCGGGGGAATGTCGACGCTCTTCAAAGCCACCGACCTTCGTGACAGCAGGCGGGTGGCGATTAAGGTTCCTCATGCGGAGATGGAGGCCGACCCGATCCTGGTGGAGCGCTTCCGCCGCGAGCAGGAGATCGGGCAGGAGCTGGACCACCCCGGCGTAGTGAAGACCTACGAGCCGGAGCACCGCAGCCGGGCCTATATGGTCATCGAATGGGTGGATGGCCGCCTGCTGCGCGACCTGCTGAACCAGGAACGCAAGCTGCCCGTCGATCGCGCGGTCAGCCTCACCCTGGCAATCTGCGACGCCCTCGACTGCATGCACAAGCACGGCGTGGTTCATCGCGACCTGAAGCCGGAAAACATCATGGTCGACTCTGAGGACCGCATCAAGATCATCGACTTCGGGATCGCCATGAAGGAAGATGCGCGGCGGATTACGTTTGTGGATATGTCGGCCACGCTGGGCACGCCGGACTATATCTCTCCCGAGCAGGTGAAAGGCCAGCGCGGCGACCAGCGCAGCGATATTTATTCGCTGGGGGTGATGCTCTACGAGATGTTCACCGGCCAGCCGCCTTTCAGCGGGCCTAATCCGCTGGCGGTGATGAATGAACGGGTACTCCACGATCCACGGCCTGCCCGCGAACTGAACCCTGAGATCACGCCTGAATTGCAGGAGATTCTCAATCGGGTACTCGAGCGCGACCCGCGCCATCGCTACTCGACCGCCAACGAAATGGCCTGGGACCTGGAACACCAGGAACAGATTGGCGTCGACGAGGATGCGCACCGGCCAATTTCGCTCGGTCTCCGCCTGCCCGGCGCCCGCCGGATGCTGTTTTACGCCAGCCTGGCCCTGGTCCCAGCGCTGCTGTTTTGTCTCATGTTGCTGCTTGCCCGGCGGTAAGACCGAACGAATGAGCTGCCCGGAAAGCCGGATGACTTCTTAAGCGGGCAGACGCTTGAGCATCTCATTTGCCTTTTGGAACCATGGTCGCTCGCGCCGGCGCAAATAGGCGGGCATTGTGCGTTCCTTGTTGAGCACTTTCTGCACCCATTGGCGTGCTTCGACGTTCCGTCCTTCCGTGGCAAGCATCTGAGCGAAATTCAAATAAGTCTCGGAAAGGGTGGAGGAGTCGATCGCCTTATGGAAGAGAGACTCGGCTTTCTCCTTTTGTCCGGCCTGAGCGCACGCCTGGGCCAGCAATCCGGCAGCACGATGAAAATCATAGGCCGGTTCCTTCAGGAGCACTCGTTCGAGGTCGGGTACGGCGGCTGCGTAGTCCCCCATTTGAAGCGCGCATAGTCCACGATGGTAAAAGACATTTTCCGAATCGACGCGAGCAGCAATGGCCTTGTCATAGGTTGCTCGCGCCAGGTCCAGGTTGCCGTTATCCATATAGAGGTCGCCGAGCTCCTCGAAATTTCCACCCGATGGATTATCCAGAATCAGGACTTCAAGCTCGCCAATGCGCTTGCGCCGCGGAAAACCGCGGAACGACCCGCTGAGCATTCCAATATCGGGCAGGCCCTCGACGCAGAGATAGACGAGCGCGCCGACGGGCCCCAGCATCACGATGATGAAAAGCCAATAGTAGCTCGGCCGGCGGCGGATGAAGTGGATGATGGCCAATATTTCGAGCAGCAATCCTAGAGGGTAGAACAGCGAGATTAGAGCTCCCATGGGTTCACAATCCTCACGCCAGATTACATGGTTGCGAATGCGCAGCAAGGCGGATTTCAGAGATGATCTCAGATGAGTGTACCCCAGCCCGGAGTCGAGCGGACCGTCCGCAGGTAACCATTTAGGGGGATGGTTTTATTTGCGTCGCCGCTTGAATTAAGGACGAAACCGCCTTCCGGCAACCTCCGGACGTAAAATGGGAGCGCATCCGGAATGGGAGTTTTCTCGCATGAATCATTTTTGCCGCACCGCACTTTTTCTCGCCGCCATTTCTGTGCCTTTGATTTGCACTGCCAACGACGCTCGGCCGATCCTTACTCCCAAACCGCCGGCTGCGGCTAAAATCAACGGCCCTACAATTTATGGAGCGCGACCGGGGCACCCGTTTCTTTACCGCATTCCCCGCACCGGCGTGCGGCCCATTCAGTTTGCCGCCCAAGGTCTGCCATCGTCGCTGAACCTTGACACCGCTACCGGAATCATCACGGGAACGACGCCGGACAAACCCGGTATTTATCCCGTCACGCTGCTGGCTTCCAATGCAAGCGGAAAATCGTCGCGGCTCTTTCGCATCGTGGTAGGCGATACGCTGGCGCTTACACCGCCTATGGGTTGGAATACCTGGTACTCCGATTATGGCAACCCTTCCGCCGAAAAAGTTCGGCAGGCAGCCGACGCCATGATCTCTTCCGGCATGGCCGACTTCGGCTATCAATATGTGAATGTCGACGACGGCTGGCCGATGAAACCGGGATCAACAGTACCCGACTTGAGCGGAGCACCGCGCGATCCGCAGGGAGTGATTCGTCCCAACGACCGCTTCAAAGATATGGCTGCATTGGCCGCCTATATCCACGCCAAAGGACTAAAGGCGGGGTTGTACTCCTCCCCCGGACCGCTCAACTGCGCGGGCTACACGGGTTCCTATCAGCACGAAGAGATCGACGCAAAGACTTTTGCCTCGTGGAAATTCGACTTCCTCAAATACGACTGGTGCTCCTACGGAACGATCGCCCCGAAAAACCCCACCGTTGCCGACTACCGCAAACCCTACGACCTGATGGGAGGCCTGCTGAAAAATCTGGACCGCGATATCGTCCTCAACCTCTGCCAGTACGGAATGGGCGACGTATGGACCTGGGCTCCGGATTCCGGTGGGCACTCCTGGCGCACCACCGGCGACCTGGGCGACGAAAAGCGCAAGCGGCTGCCGGGCTTTTACTATATCGCGCTGGCCAATGCCAGCCATGCTAGCTATGCCGGTCCCGGCCACTGGAACGATCCCGACTACATTTTGATCGGCGCCATCGACGATCCGGCTAAATACGACCAGGCGCAGACCCCTGCGCTGGTGTCGCTCACCGCCGACGAGCAGTACAGCTATATGTCGATGTGGGCGCTAATGGCTTCACCGCTGTTCTTCGGCGGGGATATGGGCGCGCTCGACGACTTCACTCTGGGCATTTTGAACAACAGCGAAGTGATCGATGTGGATCAGGATGCGCTGGGTTGGCAGGGCCGCGTAGTACGCCAGTCCTCCGACGAGTTCATTCTTGAGAAGCCGCTCGAAGACGGCTCCATCGCCGTAGGCCTCTTCAACCTGAGCGAAGGCCCGCTGAAGATGCGTGTGAATCTGACGGACCTCGGCCTTGATGGCAGTTGGAAGGTTCGCGATCTATGGCGCCAAAAAGAGATCGGCTCCGTCTCCGGATCACTCTCCTCCGATGTGGCTCCGCATGGAGTTGCTTTTGCGCGGCTTACGTCCACACGAAAGAGCCGGTGAATACTTCAGCGGTAAGATTCGTCGCGGTGAATTACGAAATCGGGATAAGCGCCGCCACCCAGTTCATGCAGGTCCATGCCGATGCGCTCGCCGTCCGGGTCCACGCGGAATGGAGCCACGCGATTCAGAAGCCGGAACAAAAGATAGACCAGGGGAAGAAATACTCCGAGCAGAGTGGCGATGCCTACCAGTTGGGCTAGCAGTTGGCCTGGCTGCGACGCAAAGATTCCCACGGCCAGCAAGCCCAACAATCCGCCCACGGCATGAACCGAGATGGCGCCTGAGGGATCGTCGATGGAGAGCGCGAGTTCCATTAATTCCACCAGCAGCGGCGTGGCAATGCCGGTTACCAAGCCGACGAAGAGCGCCTGGCCCGGCGTGATGAGCCCGGCACATGCGGTGGACGCAACCAGCCCGGCCAGCCAGCCGTTGGCACACATGCTGGCGTCAGGCTTGCCAAAGCGAACACGGGTTACGGTGAAAGTAGCCGCCAGCGCACCCGACGCGGAGAGCAGAGTATTGATTGCAGTAACCGGCAGCACGGCAGGCGGCGCATGAAGCCAGATCACTGCGCCGGCTACGTTCCATGCCAGCCAGCCCACCAGCGCTAGCAGGCAGCCAAAGAGTACGTAGACTGCGTTGTGGCCGGGCAAAGCGGTTGAAAAACCTTCCTTGGGAAACTTGCCTGTGCGTGCTCCGGCAATCCACACCACGGCCAGTGCGCTCAGTCCGCCAAGCATGTGCACGGTAGCCGCGCCACCTGCATCTTGAAACCCCGCGCCCAGGCCAAAATTCACTCCCAGTTGTGCCAGCCAGCCGCCACCCCAGACCCAATGGGCCAGCAGGGGAAAGACAATCGCTGCCAGCACAGCGGCAGAGGCGCACCCCGCGGTCAACCGCCAGCGGTCCGCACCCGAACCCCAGGGAATGAGGGCAGCCAGCGCTACAGCAAGAAACTCGAAGAGGAGCGCCAGTTGAGTCTGCGGCGTTGCGGTGCTGAAGCCGCCCAGCAGCAGCGGTCCCGCTCCGAGCCAACTCCAGGGCTTCCCGGCCAATTGAAATGAGTGATCCACAAACCCCGCGGTCCCTGCCCAGGCAGCACCCACAACCGCAAAAACAATCGCGGTCGCGGCCACAATCGCAAGATTCCCGAGCAACGACTGCGCGGCTGAACGCGAGCGACCGAGCCCGGTATTGATCAGCGCGATACCGGCAATGGTTAAAGGAGCCAGCAGAAGCAGCGCCAGGGTGAGAGCGAAAATTGCGTCGGGCATTGCGGGAGCGATGGGCACTGGAATCATAGCCGGCTCTCTCCGCGCGCTTCCATATGCCCGCGCACTGCAACCGCGAGTCCCAGCCCCTCGACCGCCAAACCGCAGATCACGAAAGCCGCTCGCGGCGCCGGCGCTGGAAACAGAACCAGCGCGCCAATGGTGAGAAAGAATCCGGCAGGCATCACGAGCAATCCAGCGAGTTTCATTGACTTTCCTTTCTGCGGCTTCTCGACGACCGGTGCGCAATTTATTGATGAGCCCATCCTCTGGACCGTTGTTGGCCAATCAGGAGGCGCGCAATGCAGTGATTTGTAACTGGGGCAACCGGCTGTAACTTCTTTATGAATTCTAAAGCATCCTGTTGTTAATCTGGGTGTTAAGGACGAAACAGGGCGAGGGCATCCCGTAGGGTTTCCTCATTTCGATTGCGGTTCTGGTTCAGTTTCAGTTCCCCGTGTGCTTTCCCATTTCTGTGGAGGTCATGATCATGAATACTCTTGACCGGCTGGTCACTAACCCGCTGGGCGCGCTTGCCATCCTGACTCTGGCCGCATTCCTTGAGGCTTGGGGAGACTCCTTCTTCCAGGTCAGCTTCTACCGTTCCTCGGGACTCGGCCGGGTGCTGGCCTTTTTGGCCGGAGCCGCCGTCCTGGCAGCTTATGGTTCGGTGGTCAACGTTCCGCGCTGGGATTTCGGCAAGTTGCTGGGGGTTTATGTGGTGCTTTTCTTCCTTATGGCCCAGATCCTCAACAGAGTCCGCTTCGGCCAATCCCCCACCCTGCCCATTTGCGCGGGCGGCGGCCTCATCGTGGCCGGCGGCTTGGTGATCGCCTTATGGAAGGGATAACCCGAGCATTTTGCCTTTTCAGACGCTCGAATACCGCCCAAGCGTCCCTTACGCTATGATTAACGTCTAATAGGTGAGCGGCCCGATCCCCCAAAAAGCCGCCCCGGTGGTGAGTGTGTCTCGATTCCTGCAGCGTTCAGTATTTGTGTTTTCCATTTCGATCCTGGTCACCCTCGGTCTTGGCTTTGGCTTGGGCGAGTTCGGCCTGCTGGGCGTTCATGCCGGCGGCGCACAGGATGGCGCTTACCGCCAGATGGGCGTGTACGGCGACGTGCTGAGAAGAATCCAGTCCGACTACGTCACCGACCCCAATATGAGCGAAGTAACCACCGGTGCACTCCACGGATTGCTGGAATCGCTCGACTCCGATTCCAGTTACCTGACCCCGACCGAATACAAAATCTACAAGGACCGTCCCGCCGGCGCCGCACAAGTAGGGATTCTGGTCTCCAAACGATTTGGATACGCCACCATTGTCAGCGTGCTGCCCGGCTCGCCCGCCGACAAGGAGCACCTTGCTGACGGCGACATTATTGAATCCATCGGCGAACAATCCACCCGCGAGCTGTCGCTGGCCGTGATCCGCCTTTTGCTTGAAGGCAAGCCTGGGAGTACGCTTACAATCTCGGTGGTGCGTCCGCGCAAGGCCGATCCCGACAAAATCACCCTCACGCGCTCCGTCACCGCCCCTGCCTCGATAGGCGAACAGCAGTTAGAAAACTCCACCATTCTTTATCTCAAACCCGGCCAGCTCACCCAGGCCCGCGTGGACGAAATCGCAGCCAAGCTCAAGGCCGACGGCAAGGGCCATAAGGTGCTTCTCGACCTGCGCGACTCCTCCGGCGACGATCCTCAACAAGGTCTGCGCCTGGCCAACTTCTTCCTCAAGCAGGGAACCCTCGCGACGCTCGAAGGCCAGAAGTTTCCCAAACAGACTTTCACTGCCGATCCGGCCAAATGCCTGACCGATGCGCTGCTGGCCGTGCTCGTCAACCGTGGGACTTACGGAGCGGCTGAACTGGCTGCCGCCGCCATTGAAGAATTGAAGCGCGGCGATGTGGTGGGCGAGCGCACGTTTGGCGAGGGCTCGGTGCAGAAGACCATCGACCTGCCCGACGGTGCGGCTCTGCTGCTAACCGTGGCCAAGTTTGAGGGTCCCGACGGCAAGAAGATTCAGGACGATGCTGTCACTCCTTCTGTAGTCGTGGGCCAGCAGCAGAACCTCGACGAAGACGACGAAGAAGCCCCATCCCCAGCCCCAGCGACCAAAAGCGACGAGCCGCTCAACAAGGCGGTCGATCTGTTGAAGGCAAAGAACGGCTAACGCTTCGACCCAAGAATAAATGCGCAACGGAAACAGCCGCTTTTACATTACTAAAGTACACTGTCCGGCTTAGTACCACCGGGAGGGGGGTAGGGGGTACCCGGCCGTGGTATGGGCCGAGCACCTACTTCCCACACTATTGCAATAGTGCGCCGGGGGAGGCTAATTATATGCAAACGCCGGAGCAAAAAGATTGTGGTTCCGCTACTCGGGGTTTGTCAGCAACCAATAATGAAACCCGTCTACAATGGCCATCAGCGCCGCCTGGTTCAAATCGCTGCTCACTCCCGCGGTCGTCCACGGTTCGTGACCGTCGGCGTGGAAGCTCACAGTAACTCGAACGTGGGCCGCGGTATCGTGGGCGGACACGTCGAGGGCCGTAACGCTGAAGGTGCCCAATCGCATCTTCGCCAGCGCCGGATACCATTTTTCTAGCTCGCTACGCAAGGCTTTGGTCAGAGCATCCACGGGACCGGAACCTTCTGCCCGGGTGGTGGCAATCGCTGAGTCGCCCACCGACAATTGCATGGAGGCCTGAACGTACCTGTCGCCGGATTCATCGGATTCGTCCAGAACCCTCCAGCTTTTAATGTTGAAGCGATGCTCCAAAGTTCCGAGCACCTTCATCGAAGCCAGTTGGAACGAAACGTCGCTGGCCGTAAAGCCGCCACCTTCAATCATCGCCTGGTTGGCTTCCATCAAGGCCTGCGCCTGTGCGGAATCGAGAGCAACGCCAAGCTCCCTCGACAGCAGAATGATGTTGGCTTTTCCCGATTGCGCATTCACTCCGATCACGGGCTTGGCGCCGACTTTGGCCGGATCGCACCACAGGTAAGCCCCGGGATTTTTGCGTTCGCTGCTGCCGTGCATGCCGGCCCAGGTGCCAAACGCGCCGGGGCCAACGATCGGCGTTCCGTGCGGTGCATCGATCGAGAAAGCCGCGTAAGCCGATTGCGCCAGGCTGGTAAGGCCGGTGAGTGCTTCGGGCGTTACAAATTCAGCTTCGCCCCGGAGCTGCATGCTGGCGATCACGGTGGTCAGGTTCACGTTGCCGCAGCGCTCTCCAGTTCCAAGAAGAGTGCCTTGAACCTGGCTGGCCCCGGCAAGAACGGCGGCTCGGGAATTGGCAACTCCAAGACCGCGATCGGTATGGCCGTGAAATCCGATCTTGACTTGAGGGTGCCTTTGCGTCAGGCTGCCGATTACCTGAGTCACTTCTTCAGGATTGGCGCCACCGGTGGTATCGCAAACCACCAGCCGGCTCACTTTCTGGCCGGCACATTGCTCCACGACCTCGTGAAAATAATCCAGTGTTCGCTTGCTGACATCGCCGTCGCAAAGGAGGCCGTTTTCGCGCCGCCCGCAAGCGGCATCCATGGCGTGCTCCAGGTCAACGATCACCTCAAGGCCGTTATCCTGAAGGCAGGCAATGGTTTCGTACGCCATCCGCAGGTTTTCCTCCGGCGTGGTTTCGAGAGACTTCATCACGTCGAGCAGCCGGGATTTGACCACGATTACCGCAACAGGAGCGCTCTGCTTGTTGGCGACGATAAACTGCACATCGGGCCAATCTTTCACCTTGGTGCCGCGACCGCGCGTTCTGCCAAAGAGGGCCAGCTTCATGGCCCCGGTATCCGCCAAGTGCAGCGCGCCGGTCAAATCCGTCGTAAATTGATTGGCGCCGGCAAAACCGATCTCAGCATAGCGAACCCCGAATGCGGCCATGCGGTGCAGCAGGCCGACGGCATTCCCGACTGAAATCTCGATATTCGGCTGCTGCATCCCGTCGCGAAGACTGGTATCGAACAGCTCGACCTTTTTAGCGCTAACTTCTTTCATCGCTGCGTGTTCCCGACTGTGAAAGCGACCAGTGTAGGGTTTTCCTTGAGGCCGTTTCAAGGGCCTTCCCTGCTGCTTTCATCTGGTTTGCCTGCAATTCTCAGAATACTACTATCGGCCGAAAGCGTGGCTTCATGGGTTCCAAAGTCACGATGCGAAGCGTAGTGCCGTTCCGATGCATCTTTTGCACCGCCCGGTTCACTCTGTTGTTCTGTTTAACCTCAACTGACAGTAAAATGGAGCATTGGCTGCGGCGAATTCCCGCCCGGTATTTGAACGAAAATTTCTATGAGGCTTGAGACGTTTGGCGACTCCCCCACAGACGGGCGAACCACGCTTTCTTGCCCGGCCCCGCCGCCGGCAGCAGGGGCAGCCAGTTCCCTTGCATCGCCGCCGCAAGCTCGCCGGCCAGTTCACGTTGGTCGTTCTCATCCTGCTCGCCATCATCACTGGTTCGCTGGCCGGCCTGACGCTGGTCTACTCCGTCGATCTGCCGCAGATTCACGACCTCGAACACTACCGCCCGTCCACCAACACCGAACTCTATGACCGCAAGGGCCGCATCATCGGATCGTTTGCTCTCGAGCGGCGCGAAGTGGTTGGTTATGACGACTTTGCCCCGGTTCTGCGCCAGGCTGTTATCTCCATTGAAGACAAGCAATTCGAGTCCCACTGGGGCATCAATGTGTTTCGCATTGCCGAGGCGGCCTGGCATGATCTGCGCTCTCATGGGCGCTTCCAGGGCGCTTCCACACTGACCATGCAGCTAGCCCGGAATCTCTTCCTCTCGCGGGATCGCACCGCCAGCCGCAAAATTCAGGAGGCCTATCTGGCCATCCAGATCGAGCGCGCATTTACCAAGGAACAGATCTTCACGCTCTATGGCAACCAGATCTACCTGGGCAGCGGCATGTATGGCTTTGAAGCGGGCTCGGAATTTTACTTCAGCAAGCGCGCCAAAGATCTGAACCTGACCGAAGCCGCCTTGCTGGCCGGCCTGCCCAAAGGGCCGGTTGCCTACTCGCCCCTGCTCTACCCCGACAAAGCCATGCGCCGCCGCAACCTGGTGATCACTGAGATGGAGGACGACAAGACGATCTCCCACCGCCAGGCCGAGCAGGCACGGAATTCTCCGCTGGGTTTGAACATTGCTCAGCCGGAAATGTCTGTGGCCCCCTGGTTCCAGGAGGAGGTGCGGCGAGAACTCGAAAAACGTTTTGGTTCCGAGCAAGTTCACGAGGCCGGCCTGCGCGTTGAAACCGCCCTCGACCTCGACCTGCAACAAACCGCCAACCGCGCCGTTGGCGATGGCCTGGCGGCTTACGAACGGCGGCACGGCTGGAAGGGCAAGCTGGAAAATGTTCTCGCCAGCGGATCGACGATCGAGGATTACAGGCATCCGGACTGGGCCATGCATTCCCGCCCCGGTGACTACGTGCATGCGCTGGTCACCGCTGCCCGGCCGCTTGAAATTCGCGTCCGCGTCGGCGACGAAAAGATCGTCCTCTTGCCCGAGGACTGGAAATGGACGGGGGAAAGCCACGGCGATGCGCTGGTAAAACCAGGCGATATTATTTACGTTCACCTTGGCGAGGCTATGGAAGGCAGTGCACGCCGAGCAACTCTGGAAGAGGACTCTGGTGCACAGGCCTCTCTGATGGCCATGGACAACTCCACCGGCGACGTTTTGGCCATGGTCGGCGGACGCGATTACGCGCTCAGCGTGTTCAACCGCGCCACTCAGGCACAAAGACAAACCGGCTCCAGTTTCAAAATCTACGACTACACCGCAGCCATTGAAGACGGTGCCAAGCCCACCGATATCATCGTCGATGGGCCGGTCAGCTTCGGCGGCTATACCCCGCACAACTACGAGAACGACTACAAGGGCGCGATGACTCTGACCAACGCCTTCGCCGAATCGCGCAATATTCCCGCACTCAAGCTGGCCGCCCACGTTGGCATTCACAAGGTCATCGACTTGACCCACCGCTTCGGCGTCACCTCCAACATTCCCGCGTATCTGCCCATTGCGATCGGCGCGGCGGAAATCACTCTCGAGGAGCAGGTCGCCTCCTACGCCGTCTTCCCCAACGACGGCCTGCGCGTCACGCCTCGCATGGTCCGCAAGGTATCGAACTTCGACGGCGTCACCCTGTGGGAAGAGCCGCCCGCCGTCACCGAGGTCATCGACCAGTCCACGGCGCGCACCATGATGATCCTGCTGCGCGCGGTTACCCAACACGGAACCGGCGCTGCGGCCTCGCAACTCAACCATCCCCTGGGTGGCAAGACGGGAACCACGAGCGACTATACCGATGCCTGGTTTCTGGGATTTTCTCCCTCCGTCACCTGCGGCGTCTGGGTGGGTTTTGATAGTAACCAGTCTCTTGGCAAGAAGGAGACCGGCGCCAAAGCAGCGCTTCCCATCTGGATGGCCGTGATGCGCGAAGCCATCGTCGGCAAGGACGACGAGCAATTCCTGGGCGACGAGGAGAGTCCTCCGCTCTCAAGAGCCGCCTCGGAAGTACCCGCCAAACCCGGAACTGGAATGAGTCGCAAAGCCGCAAACCCGGCGCCGGCAACCGGCACAACCATCAGGACGCGCGTGGCCCCGGCACTCCCGATTCCGGCAGCAGCCCCTCCGGCTCAGCCCGCCGTCAAGCCACGGGTCAAGCCGGCATTGCCCCCGCAACCCGTCTCAGCCAGGCCCGCGGGCGCCATTTAGCCCGCCTTGCGTTTGTATTAGTATTAATCGATAGAAACAATACCGAAGAAGAGGATTCCATTAGATGAAGTTGGCAGCATCTCCTACCCTGCTCGTTCTGGCTGCCGGCATGGGTAGCCGCTATGGTGGTTTGAAGCAAATTGATCCGGTGGGTCCGGGCGGCGAAACCATCATCGATTATTCGATTTACGACGCGCTTCGCGCAGGGTTCGGCAAACTCGTGTTTGTGATTCGCAAAGGCATCGAGCAACCGTTCAAAGAGATCATTGGCTCGCGGTTTGAAAAGCGCGTTCCGGTCGAGTATGTCTTTCAGGAACTCGACCAGCTTCCGCCGGGGTTTCAAGTGCCCGCCGGCCGCACCAAGCCGTGGGGAACGGGGCACGCTATTCTGGTGGCCGCCGACGCCATTCACGAGCCTTTTGCCGTGATCAACGGCGACGATTTTTACGGGGCCCAGGGCTTTCGCGCGCTGGCCGAACATTTACAGTCCGGGTCGCCGGATTATTCGATGGTCGGATTCGTTCTGCGCAATACGCTCTCTGAATTCGGATCGGTCGCCCGCGGTGTGTGCAAGGTGAGCGCCAACGGCTACCTTGAAGATGTTGTCGAATTGACAAAAATCGAACCCGACGGCACGCATGCCAAAAATACCAGGGCGGACGGCCAGGTTACCGCGCTCACCGGCGACGAGACGGTTTCAATGAATATGTGGGGATTTAGTCCCCGGCTGTTTGCGGAACTGAAGGAATATTTTGTAAAGTTCTTTGAGCAGAATTCGCAGGATTTGAAGTCGGAGTTTTTCATTCCCAGCGCCGTGAATGAATTGGTCTCGTCCGGGCGGGCGGGGGTAAAGGTTTTACCCACCAATGATTCATGGTTCGGCATCACCTATCGCGAAGACCACCCGCGCGTCGTCGCCAACATTGGCCGCCTCATTCAAGACGGAACGTATCCAGAAAGACTATGGCCATGAGCACAGAACCAAACGTTGCAGCCGCGGCAAGGCAGTTTCAGATCAGCGGCGAATTCAAGAGCGCTGAAACCTACGGCACCGGCCACATCAACGACACCTATCGCGCCGTCTTTCAGCAGCAGGGTGCGCCGGTATCCTTCATCCTTCAGCGCATCAATACCAGCATTTTCAAGAACCCGGTCGCTCTGATGGAAAACGTGCAGCGCGTGACCGCGCATCTCGCCGCGCAGGTTAAAGACCTGCCCGACCGCGATCGTCGCGTGCTCTCACTCATTCCCACACGGGACGGGCGGGGATGGTATGTGGATGCGGAAGGAGACCACTGGCGCGTATATCACTTTATTAACGGTGCCCGCTCGTATGAAGCCGTCGAGACCACCGCCCAGGCCTTTCAGGCAGCCAAGGCGTTTGGGGAGTTCCAGAAGCTGCTGGCCAGCCTGCCGGCACCGCGTTTGAACGATACCATCCCCGACTTCCACGATACCCCGAAGCGATTTGCCGCCCTGGAGCAGTCGATCGCTGCCGACGCTGCCGGCCGCGCGGCCCTCGCAAAACCGGAGATTGAATTCGCGCTGGCGCACAAATCCATCACCGGCGTTCTGCTGGATGCAAACCTGCCTGAGCGCGTTACCCACAACGACACCAAGCTGAACAATGTCCTGCTGGACGATGCCACCGGCGAAGGCATTTGCGTCATCGACCTCGATACCGTGATGCCGGGGCTGGCGCTTTACGACTTCGGCGACATGGTGCGCACCACGACGAGTCCGGCGATGGAAGACGAGCAGGATCTCTCCAAAGTGACCATGCAGTTCCCCATGTATGAGGCGCTGGTACGCGGTTATCTTTCCGCTGCGGGAGGTTTCCTGACCAAGGAGGAGAAAGAGTTCCTGGCCTTCTCAGGCAAGCTGATCACCTTCGAAATCGGCATCCGGTTCCTGGCCGACTACCTGGCGGGAGACAAATATTTCAAGGTGCATCGCGAAGGTCACAACCTGGACCGCACCCGTACGCAATTCAAACTGGTCGAGTCGATCGAACAGCAGGAAGAAAAAATGAACAAGCTGGTCGAATCCATCGGGCAGTAATCGACGAACCGCTGCATCACCGCGCTCAGAGGCGCAGATGCAGCGGTGTTACCTGATGGGGCGCGCATACATCAAACCGCCCTGTGTCCACAGAGCGTTTGGGCCGCGGACCAGCTTCATAGTCGATCCTGTGCCGAGATCGCGCTCGAATATCTCACCATAGTTACCCACCGCTTCAATGACATCGGCTGCCCAGCCATCGCGCAGCCCGAGATATTGTCCGTAGCCGCGGTGGGTTCCGAGCAGACGCTGGATCGCGGGATCGCCGCTTGTCGTCATCGCGGCTAGATTGGCCTGCGTCACGCCGCTCTCCTCGGCCTGAATCAGAGCCTCGACCGTCCAGTCGACGATAGCCTTCCATTGCGGGTCGTCAAGGCGATAGGTGGGCGCCAGCGGGTCCTTGGCAACTACGTCCGGAAGAATTTCAAAGTTGCGCGCCAGTCCCTTGAACGCAATCCTCTCGTAGGCAAGTTGCGAAACGTCGGCCGTGATTGCGGCACAGTTGCCCGTGATAAACGCCGCTTCCATCTCTCCTTCTTCCTGGAAGGAAAATGGGAGCCATTCGATCTTCTCGCGCTGCATGTAACCCTGAAGCTCGATCTCGATCTCCGTCCCGCCCAGAAAGCATACTTTCTTTCCGGCAAGATCTTTGGGAGCGCGGATGCCCATGGTCTTGTTCACCAGAAAACCCTGGTAGTCATAGAAGATGGGCCGGGTAAAGCCGAAACCGGCGTTGGTTGAATTGATGTAATTGGACGATCCCGTTGCCAGGAGCGCGATTTCGCCATTCTTGAGGGCCTTGAGGGCATCCTGCTCGTCGCGGAACGGCTTGACGGTCAGTTTGGCGTTCGGCCCCAGCACCGCTACAGCAACTGCCTTGCAGATATCCAGATCGAAGGCGCCGTGATTGCCGTGCGCGTCTTGTGTAGAGTATTCGGGCTGTTCCGTGTTGATGCCGCAGGTGAGTGCACCATCAGACTTAATCTTTTCCAGCGTGGTTCCGGCGTTAGCCCTCGACGCTATTCCGGTTGTGATTCCGAAAACCAAAAAAAATACGAGTACTGAAATCCTTTCCATCTGGGTCTTAATCCTTCCAGGCTTTCAAAGAGCTTGCTGCGCTTAAAAATTGCGGCGGCCGAATGTTAAGTCCGGCCGCCGCGGAGGAAGTTGAGAAGCGACCTAGTTTGACGGCCAGGTGCCGGAAGTCGGCAGGCCGGGGTTGGAGCTGGGGCGAGGATTGAAGTCAGCCGGAGCCGGGTCGATCAATCCGCTGCCGGTCATATCGGTCGGGACGATTCCAAGAATACGGCAACCTTCGGCGCTGAAGTGGGGCAGGCTGGTAACCAGCGCAGCCGGAATCTCAGCGTAGGAGGCTTCCAGCACGGGCTCTTTTCCCATAAGGCGGTTGTTGTCGAACGCGGAAAACATGTTGCCCACGTTTGGCGTCGCATCGTCGGAGGGCCCTAGGTATTTCTGCGGAGCGCCTTGAGGCGTGGTGTAAGTTTTTGCGCCCAGTGCGCGAGCCGCGGCTTCGTCGGGAAGGTCGGCAAGAGGAGTGAGGCCGAACAGCTGGTCGATAAACTTGATGATCGAACCATGCTCGTCGGCTTCGTGAGAGACGCCGTGAACCACGCTATAGGGCGAGATCACGATAGCCGGGATGCGCGGTCCCTGGTCGAGGGCGGTTCCGCTGGGGTCCCAGGAGCGAATCACCGGCTGAGTGTGGTCGTAGAGACCATCGGTCTCATCGTAGGTGATGATGATGGCGCTTTCCGGCCAGTAGGGGCTGGCGGCGATGGCGTTGATCTCGTCGGCTAGCAAGGCTTCGCTGATTTGCGCATCGGAGTAGCCTGGGTGGTCGTCGTTGCCGGGGAAGTCGGCCTTAACGGCCGGGCTGGGCGAACGCGGAACCAGGCTGTCCAGGTTGTCGTAGCCGCCGCGAACATAGAATACGCCGCCCGAGCCTGGAAGGGACTTGGCGCTAATCGCCTTAAAGAAATCTCCCAGGCCCTTCATGTGCGCCGAGATCTCGTGCGGGTTGTTGGCCTCATAGCCGAAGTATTGCACCGCATTGTGGTGGGCAATGTAACTCAGATGGGTGGGTGTGCTGGTAGGATCGGTCGATTCATGATCGTAGCCCTCTTGATACCAGGCCCAGTTGATCGGCTTGTAACCGTCGCCGGCAATCTTCGTGATGTCGGACTGCACATCCAGAAGGTCGAACGCGGGGTTCAGGTCTTCGGCCGTATAGTTTTCAATCTGATTGCCCATAAAGGTCAGCGGCAGCGTGGCAAAGGTAAGATTCGACCCTGGATTGGTTGTGCCCGGAGCACCCTCTTCGGTAGGCTGCTTGTCCGCCGGAGGGGTGAAGATGTCCAGAGCCGATCCCCAGAAAGGCTGTGCATCGCCGGTTACCGGCAGGGCCGCGTTGGTAGTGTTCACGTTGTTGCCTAGGCCGGGATATTTAACCCACTGCGTCACTCCCGACTGACCGGCGATCATGGCGATGGCGTTGGGCGTCGAAGGCCCGATCACGGAGTCAAAGAAATTGTCGAAAAGCGTGAACCTGTCCGCGTAGTTCCACAGGAATGGGGCCGTATCGCAGTCGACATGGCTGACTACCAGTTCGCCTTTCTGCTTTTGCGCCAGGGTCGGCGCCGGGCCGGAATAGCTATAGGAAGAAGTGCCGGCATCGTAGCTCAAGGTGCCGCTCAAAGCCTCTTCGGTGAATGCATAACGGTCGTTCTGAGCCACGTTGCTGGCATTTAGATCCAGCTTGGCATCGATGGCCGCGTGGCCGTGGTTTACCGAGTCGGTGTCTTCCGGGTAGAGAAGAACCGTGCTCCCGCCAGTGGCTGTCACCGACTGAGGAATCTTGAAGGGAGAGATCATGCTCACTGAGCCATCCGTATTCACGATCGGCTGAGTAAATCCCGGAGTCTGCGCGGCCGGCTGAGAAAACAGGCCATTGGCGCCCGGGTAAGTGCCGAAGTAGAAGTCGAAGGATCGATTCTCCTGGAAGAGCACGAAGACATATTTGATGTGCTTCTTGAGCAGCACAAGTTTTTGTGCATCAGTCAGAGAAGGCTCGCTCTCAACGCTGAGCGTGTGGCGAGCGACCACGTCGCTCGATCTGGGTGCGATTTCAATCACTCTTTTTTGAACGTCAGCCCCGTTACTCGCGGGGGATTGAGCCATATTGGCTACTGGCTGCAGCATCAATGCAGCCATCATCAGGGAAGCGCAAACAGTTTTTGCCCGTTCATTGTTTTTCATGTGTATACCTCGCAGGGTTGAAGGGTTGGTGCAAAAACAGATCTCTTGCGGCGTGCTTTTGTCGCCGCGAGAACGGCTGGCAAACTGGCATGTGAAAGAGCCCGGCTAAATCGGTTCCAATCAACAGGCCCGGATCAACTTGTGTCGCGTAGCTTTTTCAATTCCACGGTATCCAGCGATTGCTTTCGTCGCAGTGACAGAGGAAGGAGTCCCGTGAACGGAAAACGCCAATATCCGCATTGGGGCCTTGGGTTCTCGCCTTACAGAACCGCTGGGGATGCGGACATAGCTATGAGATAGCAGTCGAGTGTGACTTTGCGGTTGCGCTTGTGTTAGCAGTTTGTGAAAATGACGCAAAATCCATTTGTTGTTTGCCGTTCAATATGGGTGGGAATAACGAGAATGGCAGATTCTATTTCGCCAGCCTGAAAAATCTCTTTGCCCGCGCCACATCCTTAAATATCTGTGCCTTCAGCGCTTTCGGCGATGGCCACTTCATCTCCCCGCGCAGCCGCAGCAGAAACTCAAGTTTAAGCGGAGCATTCGCATCCAACTCGACCGGCTCGAAGTCCAGAATGTGCGACTCAACGGCAAACGAGTCCTTGCCAAAGGTCGGACGGTTGCCCACATTCGTTACCGCCCTGAAGCAGAATCCACCCACAGTCAACCGCGTTACATAAACGCCGAATCCCGGCAGCAATCCCTCATACGGCGCAAGATTCATTGTAGGCACGAGCAGCCGCGTACCGATTCCTCGTCCCCTGGCCTGGGTTGACCGCACTTCAAATGCCCGCCCCAGCATCCACCGCGCCCTGCGTACATCCCCCGCCGCCACCAGCGCCCGAATTGCCGAACTCGAAACCTCCAGCCCATGCACGCGCACCGGCGCATGCACTTGAATGGCAAATCCGAACTCGGCGCCAAATTGCTTCAGCTCCAAAGACCCGGCCTCGGCGTTGTGACCGAACCGGAAATTTCCGCCCTCGTGCACGGAGACCACGCCCACAGCCTCCACCAGAATCTTGCGCACAAACTCCCGCGCCGGCAATCTCGCCAGCGCCGCATCAAACGGAAGCACCACCACCGCATCAATGCCCGTCAAAGCCAGAAGGCGAATCCGCTCGTCCGTCGGCGTAATCAGCAGCGGTGCCTGCGACGGGCGCAAAAATCTCTCAGGATGGGGATCGAATGTAATTGCGACCGCTCGCGCTCCACGCCTGTGAGCATCCTCAACCACCGCGCTCAGGTTTTCCCGGTGCCCCAGGTGCACGCCGTCGAAGTTGCCGATGACGGCCACCGAAGGACCAAACCCGGCTGGGATCTCTTGCACCGATCGATAAACGGGAATCATGCCACCAGCGCCATCGCTCATAGGGTCACGGGCACCGTCAGGCCGTCATAAGCCAGGGCCACTCCGCGTGGCAGCGCGTGATTGGTTTCCTCGTGCCCCAGCTCATGCGCAATGTGAGTCAGCCAGGTTTGCCGCGCGCCGATCCGCCGCGACCAGCCCAAAGCCTGCTCCACGGTGGCGTGGCTGGGATGCGGTTTGTGGCGCAGCGCGGAGAGCACCAGGATGTCCAGCCCCTCGAGCAGCGCAAAGCTCTCCTCAGGAATCGCACTCACATCGGTCAGGTATGCGGCGCCGCCAAAGCGATAGCCCACAATCTCCATCTCCCCGTGCTGAACCGGAACGCGCAGGAACTCCACACCGTGTACCGGATTGCGCGCGGCCAGCGGCTCCAGATTCACCTTTGCCCGCGTCGGATAAGTCGCATGGGACGAAAAAGTGTACTCATAAATCCGCTCCAGCACCGCACGGGTCTCCTCGGAAGCGTAAAGAGGAATGGGGCCGCTCTCCTTAAACTTGGTAAAGCTCAGAGGCCGCAGATCGTCCAGCCCCAGAATGTGATCCGCGTGAGAGTGCGTATAGAAGACCGCGTCCACCCGCTTGAGTCCGGCGCGCAGGGCCTGGTCGCGAAAATCCGGACCCGTATCGATCACCACGGCGCGTTCCCGGCCGTCCTCGCTCCATCGCACCAGCACTGAGGGCCGAAGCCTTCGGTCGTGCACATCTTTTGATGTACAAACCGCACACTCGCACCCCAGCGTCGGAACTCCCATCGAAGTTCCCGTTCCCAGAAATGTAAGCTGGCCGTCCACGCTTAGCTTCTAGCTCCTAGCTCCTAGCTTCTAGCTTTTAGCTTTTTGGCAAAAGGCAAGAAGGCAATCATCCAAGGCCTCAGCAATGCACCGCGACGAATGTTCGCAGATTCACGTCTCGAAAATCCGGTTGGCTTCTTTACCACGCTTTTAGCTTGAGGCCAGAAGCTAAAAGCTAGAAGCTGTCTTTTCACTTCTTGCCCGGCGGCGGAGGCGGAGGAGGCTGCATCGCCTGCAGGCTGATCATGCTGGTCAGTTCCAGGAAGGCCATTCGCAGCTCGAAGAGAACCGTCTGCAGTGTCTGGTCCTCGGCTGCCGTCAGATTTCCTTTGGTCTTTTCAGCCAGCACGCCCAGCAGGTCAATGGTGGTGCGCGCGCCCAGAATATCCACCCGCGGCCGCTGGCCTTCCTGCGCCCCCGCACCCATCTGGATCATCGCGGAAACATAGAGCTGCTGTACCAGGTGCTCAAACCCGACCGCCGGCTGCGCTCCCACGCCTGGATTCTGCGCGCGGATCAGATCTTCAAGGCGCTGCGCAGAAGCATCGTAAGCATCCTTCTGCTCCCGGCTCTCCTCGGCTGTGGGTGGGGGCGGCAACTCCGGTTGCTCCCCATGCTTTTGGGCACTCTCCGGCGCTTCCGTCGCTGTGGATGCAGACTCAGCCGCATGGCGGCCCTCGTTCACCACCAGTCGCGGCCCCCCGCCCGGCGGCGGTGCAGCCTCTGGCTCCTTCGCGGCAGCCTGCGCATTCTCATGCTCTTCTTCCGCCTTGATCTTGCGGCGGTCGATTACGGTAAATTTGGGAGTATCGCTCATAATTCCAGTTTCCTATCTGACTTGCAGATTCGCTAACGCACTAACTCATTGACAGACTAACTGACTGACAAACTCACTGACTTGCTGACTGATGCGTGTTTCAAAAAATGGCTTAACTGAAACCGCTTACAATCCGGCAGGGCTAAAGCCCAATGTTTTACTGCTCTCTCCGGCACGACTAAAGTCGTGCCCTGTTACAAAGCGAATTTATGAAATTCGTTCTAACTAGCTCATAAACCCGCTGGCTCAGCAACCGGTTAACCCTGTGCCAGTGCCGGCGGCCCTGCGAGAATCCGTGCCATTCCTGTTGCCGCCCCGGCTGAATAGGTCAATGGCTGATTGCCCTGCTCGGCCTCGCCTCGAATCATGCCCAGCGCAAATAAGCGCCTGCGTGAAGCAAACGGCAGTTCCGTCGCACTGCGAATTTGTCCCGCCGCGGCACTTTTTCCCTGTGCATCCTCGAAGGTCAGCTCGGTGCCTGCGGTGGGCAGTGGCCCGCTCAGTTCCAGCGCCCGCAGATGCCGGTGCACGTTGCCGCGCGAGTGGATCCGCTCCACAATTTCCTGCCCCAGGTAGCAGCCTTTGTTGAAGTGCAGCGCCCGCAACTGCGAAGTCTCTTGCGGCAGGTCGCGCTCCAAAATATCGATTCCGTACGCCGGAATCGCCTCGGCAATACGAAATGCCTCCAGGGACACCGCTCCCACCGGGGTCGCCCCCGCCGTGCGCACTGCACTCCACAACTTCTTCAGTCTCGCCGCCGGAGCCCAAAGCACATAATGCGGCGCCAGCACTCCATAACCGCGTTCGATTCTCAGGTCAATCCCGTTCCACTCCACGCGCGTGGCCGTCATCGGCAGCACGAGCCCCGGCAGGCCCAGCCGCTCCAGGACCTCATTGGCCAGCGGACCTGTAAGCCCTATCGCCGTTGCCACGCCAGCCTCGCCGGCCTGTTCCTCACCAAAAGGAACCAGCTCCACATCGTCCATGATGATGAAGTGGTTCAGGTGAGCCAACAGCTTCTCAACCTGATCTGCGGCAATTTCCAGTTCCAGCCCCGATTCCCCGGCGAAAGGGGTTCCTAAGAGCCGATCACCGTTCTCTGGAGATTCCCCGGAAGGGTTTCGCCGCTGCGCTGAAAGCTCTTCGCCTCCCCGCCAGACTGTCAGGTCGCCCTGAATCCGCCCCTGCGCATTCAAAACCAGGTTCCATGCTCCGGAATTCGGAAACAGATCGTTCACGGTATTGGTAACCATTCCGCTCAACCAGCGGAACCGGTCTTCCCCGCGCACCGCCACGCGTTTCAGCCAGCCCAGGTCGTGAACCGCGGCCCCTCGCGCCAGCGCCGCTATTTCTTTCTCCGGCGCGTCCAACTCTCGCGGAGTTAGCACTCCCCGATAGGCGCAAAGGCGAAACGCTTCAAGCTCATGCGGCTTGGACGCCGTTTCAAGCAGCGTGGCCAGCGGAGTGGCATGAAGTGTCTCAGTAAGATCGGTTTCAGTCATAGGAGAATTATTCTGCGGTCTGGCGCGAGATTTCCACCCGAAACCTCGCGCCAGACCGCATCCTGATTATAGCCTTGGAAGTGAACGCTGAACCTGAACGGTACCCCGCCGGGCTGGAGGATGGAGAGTTTTGATGAGCGAACCGCAAATCGAGGTGAGATGGGCCGTCCGGAGGTGGTTGTGTGCGTTTGTGTTGTGCCTCATGGCCGCGGCGCTGGCCCCGGCGCAAAAGCCTGCGCAGTCCCAGCCTGCCGTCCCATCTCAGTCCGGCTCACAGCCCTCTGAAAAATCACCAAACCACATCACCCCCGAGCAGGCCAAACAGCTCTTCGCTCTCGTCGATGAATTGATCAAATTCTCCTCCCAGGAGACCGGCCTGCCCATCAAGAGCAGCGTCAGGCGCCAGATCACGACCCGGCCCGCAGTCGAAAGTTATCTCAAACAAAAGTTCGACGAGGACGAAAGCGCCAAGCGCCTGCAGCGGGGCGAAATTGTGCTCAAGAAATTCGGCTTGCTTGATCGCGACTTCGCGCTAAAGCCATTTCTCCTGGAGCTTCTCGACGAACAGATTGAAGCCTTCTACGACTCCAAAACCAAGACAGTCAACATGCTCGACTGGGTAGACATTGAAGAGCAAAAGCCGGTTCTTGCCCACGAGCTGACCCACGCCCTCCAGGACCAGCATACGGATCTCAAAAAGTGGAGCGATCAGACTCCCGACGATGTCTCTCTCAACGCCAGCGCCGATACTGACCACCTGGCCAAGGACGAGATGGATACCGCGCGCGAAGCGGTGGCCGAAGGCCAGGCCACGGCAGTCATGATGGACTACATTCTGAAGCCGATGGGCAAAAGCCTGGTCAAGGATCCCGAGGTGATGGATGTGGTGAAGCAGCAAATGACCACATCTGAAGACTCGCCCATCCTCTCCCGCGCACCGCTTATGCTTTCTGAGTCGCTGCTCTTCCCTTATCGCGAGGGCCTCAGCTTTGAGCAGGATGTGTGGATGGACCAGGGCCAGGCCGCCGCCTTTGCCGGAGCGCTGGACAATCCGCCCACCTCCAGTTGGGAGATCCTCAACCCCCGCGAATACGAAAAGCGGCACATTCCCGCCGTGCCTTTGCTGCCCGATATTCATCCCCTGGTCGACAAACTTTACAGACCCTACGATATCGGCCAGATTGGACAGCTTGACGTGCATATCCTCACCGAGATCTATGCCGGCGACAATGCCGCCCGCGACCTGACCCCGGCATGGGATGGCGGCATCTACTGGGCCGGACAGCGGCTCAGCGCGAAAACTCCCGCTGAGCAGGCGAGCACAAACTCGCTCGCCCTCTTTTATCTCTCGGTCTGGAAGAGCGCCGACTCAGCGCGGACCTTTGCCCAGGTCTACGCGAACAACCTGGGCCGCAAATACTCCGGCCTCAAGCCCGACCTCGTTGCCCAGCATTCCGCACCGGCCGGCGTCGAAGAGCAGGACTTCACCACCACTGAAGGCCCGGTCGTCATCACCACCCGTGGCAAACTGGTCTTCGTCTCTGAAAGCTTTCCCCTTGAACTGGCGCGCAAACTTGCCACACTGCTCCTCGACGCTCAAGGCTCAGGCGAACTGAAGATGGCTAGCGCACGCAGGTCGGGTGCCCCAGGTCTCGCTTCTGAGACCTGGGAACCGCTCACCGCCAACCTCATCCGCTTCTTCTCGAACTGCGGCGTGATGAAAGCCGTGGTCGATGCGGAAATCAAAGCCGCCGCAAGATAACTTATTGACTAACGAAGTTGACGTACGAAACTTTTTCCCTGATCCTCGGGTCAAACAGGCAGGAACCGAATCTGCACTGAGATAGGAAAATGAAAGCCGCATTATTGCTACTCGTTATTGGCAGCGCTTTCGCCTGCGGTCAGGACCCTGGAATGATGGCCGCACAACAAGCCGCTCAGCAATCCATGATGATGAGCCAACAGGCCAGCCAACAAGCTATGCAGGATATGCAGCAGGCCAGCCAACAGGCTCAACAGAACATGCAGCAGGCCATGCAAAATGCGCAGCAAGACTACGTGCCGTCCGCCATCACGCGCCAGCCGGCCTTCTCAATCAAAGCGGGCACCGTGGCTGCCGGAACCGCCGTGCGCATTAAATGCGCCACGCATTATGCAGTTATCTACTACACAACGAATGGCTGGTCCCCGACCCCCGCTTCCAGACGCTACGATGCTCCGATTCCAATCAACGCCACAACACAGTTACAGGCCATCGCCGTCTCACCCAATTTGGCGCCGAGCTTGATTGCCCGTGCCGATTACACCGTCAAAGGCTCTGTTCAGCAAGTATTTCCGCTGACTCTCGCGGCCGATGGAGTGCTCCATGCCGGAACACGTCTGCATCTGATCACTAACTCGACAGTCAACACGAAGACCGCTGAGGTGGGCGACGACATCAGCTTGCTTCTCGACCAGGACGTGAAGGTGGGCAATGCTGTCGTAATCCCCAAGGGAACCCCAGTCGACGCCACCATCTCTCAGGCAGATTCCTCCGGTCACATGGGCACACCGGGCGACATAGCCTTCGAGGTCCATTCCTTGACCATGCATGGAACCACCGTTCCTTTGCAGGGAGGCGAAGCCCTTGAGGGAGCAAACCAGGTCGCCAAGATAAAACGCTTGATCTTCATTCCCTATGTAGGAGCCGCAAGTTTGCTGATTCGCGGCGATGAAGCCGAGATCAAGCCCGGCATGACGTTTACCGTCGCCGTTGCCGCCGATACACTGCTGAAGCATTAAGCACCCCGTTCGCTCTCCTACTGTGCATTTCCACCGCCTTTACCACCCGCCCATCCGGCCCCAGAACGATACAATCCCAACTAGGCCATCGGAAAAACCCGGCAGGCTAAAGGAGCGCGTCCATCCATGGGTTATCAGGTTCTGGCCCGCAAATACCGCCCGCAGCGTTTTGCCGACGTAGCCGGGCAGGACCACGTCACTCGCACCCTTCTGAACGCGCTCGCGCAGAACCGCATCGCCCACGGCTACATTTTCTCGGGGCACCGCGGCATCGGCAAAACCACCATTGCGCGCATTGTGGCCATGGCGCTCAACTGCCGCACTGAAGTAGGCAGCGCCCAGCGCCCCACCCCCGAACCCTGCGGCGTCTGCGACTCCTGCATCGAGGTCCGTCAGGGAAACGCCGTCGACGTGATCGAAATCGACGCCGCCACCAATCGCGGCATCGACGAGATTCGCGAACTGAGGGACGCCGCCCGTTACGCGCCCAGCCGGGATCGATACAAAATCTATATTCTCGATGAAGCTCATCAGATCACCGATGCAGCCTTCAACGCGCTGCTCAAAACCCTGGAAGAGCCCCCGGCGCATGTCATCTTCATGATGGCCACCACGCAGCCAGAGGATATTCCCCAGACCATTCGGTCCCGCTGCCAGCACTTCAGCTTTCACGCCGTCAAATTCGACGACATTCTGGCCCAATTGAAGATGATCGCCGGTGAGGAGCAGGTCGAAGCCGAAGACGCCGCGCTGGCTCTGCTGGCTGAGGCCGGAGACGGGTCTATGCGAGATGCTTTGTCCATCATGGACCAGGCCATCGCCTCGGCTCCCATTGCAAACGGCCGTCCCGTTCTCTCGTCGGATCAGATTCGCGAGCTGATGGGAACGGTGCCTAACGCGGTTTTTGAGCGCCTTCTCGAGGCCGTCGCCGCCGGCCAGAGCGCCGAACTGATGGAGCAGCTGAACCTGCTGGTCAACGCCGGCCACAATCCCTCCTCGCTGGCCCGACAGATGGTCCGCTACCTGCGCAACACGCTGATGGCCAAGATTGGCGGCGAGCAAACTGAGTTGCTGCAGATCTCCGGCGATGAGCGTGCTCGCGCCACCCGCACCGCGCTCTTGTTCACAGAGGAAGAGCTGACCCGCAATTTACAGATTGTCCTGCGCACCTTCGACGATCTGAACTACCGCCAGGAGCAGCGCTTCCATCTCGAACTGGGCCTGATCAAGCTGATCCATGCGCAGCGGCTTCTGCCCATTGAAGAATTGCTCAGCGGAGTTGCTAGCGGCGGGTCAATTCACGGCGCCTCTAGCCGCAGCTCCGCTCCACCTTCCGCTTCCCGGCCAACGGCAAGCTCTTCACGACCGGCCCCTGCCGCTGCCGCACCGGCTGCTCCGTCCATTTCTCCTTTTGGCCCCTCCGGTGGAAGGAGCGCGGGGCCGTCTCTCAAGCAAAGCTCCGCCCCGGTCGCCGAGATCGAGCGCACCGTGCCCGCAATCTCCGGCCACGCTTCCAAATTTCAAGGCACTACTCCGTTTCCCGCCGCAACCACGGAAACTCCCGGTTACGCATCCACCGCAACTCTGACGGAAGGCGCGCTGGCCAAAGCTCCTCAAGCCGAGGCGCAGTCGGCAACCGCCTCCAGTATGGAAACCGTTCGGCACGCCATCGGCTCAGCGCTGGTCGACGCGGGGCACCACACTGCGGCGGAGCTGCTTGGCTCATCCGCATGGAATCTCGACGGCTCCAGCCTGCGCATTGAAGTCCCCGGCGTGGGCAAAAAGATGCTCAGCTTGACGGTGAATGCCGCTGCGGAAAAAGTCATTCGCCAGCAGTTGCAACGGCTCGGCGCGCCCACGCGTTTTCTGGTAGTTCCCGGCGAAGGAGCCGCCGCACCAGTTCCAGCTTTCGCCAAATCCGCCGTGCCGCCGGCCGGCAGCATTCAGGAGACGGCGCTGGGCAATCCGTTAGTCCAGCGCGCACTGGAGATATTCAATGCCGAAGTCCGCAGCGTGCTCGATCTGCGGCAGAAGTAATTGCAGAGGCATTTGCTTGAATCGAGGTTTTGGAAGGGCACAGCTTTAGCCGTGCCGCAAAGCAAGCATAACAATCACGGGCTTTAGCCCCTAAGTTTTGCTTTGGACGAAGATGAGGAAACCATGATCAACCCGCTCAAGATCTCCGAGATGCTCTCCCAGGCAAATCAAATGCAAGAGGAGGTCCAGCGCAAGCTGAGCCAGACCGTGGTCGAGGGAACGAGCGGCGGCGGCGCGGTAACAGCAACCATGAACGGCAAGAAAGAACTGCTCAAAATCAGCATCGATCCTGCAGCGGTGGTCGGCCTCAGCGGTCCTCAGCCCGACGTGGAGATGCTCGAAAATCTGGTCGTATCCGCGATCAACGAAGCCGGGCGCAAAGCCGATGATGCCATTAAGTCCAGCATGCAAGGCATTCTAGGCGGCCTCAAACTTCCGGGATTGGGATAAATCTTCGCGAAGTAGCATCGATGATTCATTTGACCGCTCGATGGGCATTGAAAATACATTGGCGACGCGGTGAACGGTAGGTGGCTCTTTTACTGTTCACTGTTCACTGTTCACTGTTCACTGTTCACTGTTCACTGTTCACTGTTTTCAGGAGGCTGCAAATTGTCACGCTATGCCGAGCCGATGGCCCGGCTCATTGAAGAATTAAAGAAGCTTCCCGGCGTCGGCTCGAAAAGCGCCCAGCGCTTCGCCTTCCATATTCTGCGCTCCACCGACGACGATGCCGCGGCGCTGGCCGAAGCCGTGCGCAACCTCAAGGCCAGCCTGCGCCTCTGCTCCATCTGCAACAATGTCACTGACGTCGACCCCTGCGCCTACTGCGCCAGCCCCACCCGCAACCAGCGCCTGGTCTGCGTAGTCGAGGAGCCCACCAACATTGAATCTGTAGAGCGCGCCCGCAACTACCAGGGCGTTTACCACGTGCTGCACGGAACTCTTTCCCCGCTCCACGGCATCGGGCCTGACCAGTTGCGCACCGGCACTCTTCTCGCCCGCGTCGAACGCGGCGAAGTGGATGAAATTATCGTAGCCACCAGTCCCACGCTCGAAGGTGAAGCCACCGCCAACTGGCTTGCAACCGCGCTGCGCAGGCCCTCGCTCAAGATCACGCGCATCGCCACCGGCGTCCCCGCAGGCAGCGACATTGAGTACGCCGACGAAGTGACCATGGCCCGCGCACTCGAAGGGCGGCGGGAACTTTGAGAACAGGGATTAGGGAATAGGGCGCGGAGCCTTTCAGGAGAGAATCGGCAGCGTGGGCATCTCGCCTTGGGCCCTGGCTTCAGCAACCACAGCGTCCAGGTGCTCCAGCACTTCAGGAACCGTCATGGTATAGATTTCGCGCTGGGAGTCGTAGCCTTCCGTGATGATCTGCTTGAGGTATCGGCCGGCGATCTGGGCGGCCAACTGGTCTGTGATCACCTTGCCGGAACGCTGCTTCTGCTGAGCCCAGGCGTCGAGCGGCAGGGCGATCCACATGGGCCGGCCGTTGACGTCGTAGCGGAGATCGACGGCGTCAGCGTGGCGGGTGGCGATGGCAACCAGGGTGCCCTTCCAACGGCAGTGCAGGTCTTCGCCGCTCCAACGGTCGGTCACGTGGAAATCTTCATACATGAGTCAAGCCTATCGTTCCCGATAGGGAAGGGCAAGGGGCGTGCGGTGGACGCTGCTCTTGGCGCGCTGATAGACTGATAGGGTTGCAGTCGTAGCGCCTTGAGCGATAGGGGCTCGTCTGCGCGACCGATCGAGAAGGATAAGAACCCTGTGGATACCAGAACACGTCACGCTCTCAAGCAAGATAAATTTGCCGCCGCCACCGCCAGCAGTGTCAGTTGGCTCACAAGCAACCGTTCCGCCGCGATGCCAATGATCATAGGGGTGGCTGCTGCGGTCGTTTTGCTCATCGGCGGCCTGATTTACTGGAACGTAAGCTCGACCCACGCCGACAGCGCATTGGGCGCCGCCCTCGACAGTTACGACGCGCCGCTGGCTCAGCCTGGCGCGCCGGCGGAGGCCGGTGTTTTCTCGAGCGCCAGCGAGCGCTCCAAGGCCGCCAACCAGATGTTTGCCCAGGTAGCCAAAGACTACGGCTGGCTTTCCCAAGGCGCAAAAGCCCATTATTTTGAAGGCCTTACCGCCCAGGAATTGGGGCAGAACGCCCAAGCTGAATCGGAGTTGAAGATCGCGGCCGGTTCATGGGACCGCAATCTCTCCAATTTGGCAAAGATTGCGCTGGCCAACCTCTATCACCAAACGGGCCGCGACAGCGAAGCCGTCGATCTCTACAACGCCGTGGCCGCCAAGCCATCTGAGACGGTTACAGTGAGCATGGCGCAGCTTAACCTGGCCGGTATGTACGCCTCAGAGGGCAAGATGGACCAGGCGCGCACGTTGTGGGCCAAGGTGAAAGACGGCGACAAGGATGGCGCTGCCGGCCAAATCGCCACACAGAAGCTGGGCGGCAGGCAGTAGGTCAGCCGGTAGTCGGCATTTGGGCCAGAGTGCGCGGGGATTGCCGCCTGCGCCGAAACGTCGCGCGGGAGATCCAAAATCCCGGCGCATGAGCATTTTCCCCACCGCCTGCGTCTGGTGGTTTATGAGCGCCAGCCAGGCAATCTTCGCAGGTTGGATGGAAATACCCGAGAACGCGTTGACCGATGAAGCTCGCATTCGGGCGGAAGAAGAGACGATTGCGGCTCTGGTGAGCCAGTACTCCGGCACACTCTACCGCGTGGCCTTCTCCGTCCTGCGCAATCCCTCCGATGCTGAAGACGCGGTGCAGGAAGCATTTCTACGCGTGCTGCGCCATCGCGATACGCTCCACGAAGTGCGCGACCAGCGCGTTTGGCTGATCCGCATTGTGTGGAACATTGTGCTCGACCGCAAGCGCCGATCGAAGACTCGCCCGGAAACCGACGATGTGGCCGAACTGGCCCGCGTGCTGCCGTCGGATGGTTTGACCGCCGAGCAGATCGCCTCCGCCGCCCAGCATCACGCTCAAGTGCTGGCCTGCGTTGAGCAACTGCCTGCCAAAGAGCGTCAGGTACTCATGCTATCCGCCTTTGAAGAGCTCAGCAGCGTTGAGATCGCCGCGGTGCTGAGCATTACCGAATCCAGCGTTCGATCCCGGCTCTTTCGCGCACGCAACCTGGTCGCCGGCCTGCTGAATCACTCGAGAAGTCTGCACCCCAGGAGTTAGCGATGAATGATCCTGTTCACAACCCGATCGCGCAAGGCGAAGCCGAAGAAACATTGCGGTTGATCGCCCACCTGCCCGTTCCCCAGGGCCTTGAAGATCGAGTGCGCGCCACCCTGCACGCGCGCCCACGCCGGGGCCGCATACTTTCCTGGCCTTCAGTGCCGCGGCTTGAAAGCAATTGGATGCGATCGGCGGCCGCTGCTGCCATTGTGTTTGTCGTCGCTGGCGGCGGATGGGGAATTTACTCGCATATGCAACCGCCCCAGGCCAAGGTCATCGTCATGCCGATGCACGTTGCTCCCCAGGGAGGATTTTCGAGCGCCGGAGCCATGCGCACTCCGAACACCCTCAACGGCCCGGTACTCGCGCAACCCGTACTGGCACCTGCAAAGCCTATCCGGCCAGTAGTCAAATTTCCCAAGCCCGCCACGCTGAAGCCAAATCGGCCGGCGCTGCAAAGCGCACCCGGCGATGCCCACGCTCAAGCCGCAAAGTAGTGCATTCTTCCCTTTGACCGCGAAGGTTAAGCCTCCTTCATCACCGCCCGAATCACCATGCCCAGTAGCGCCAGCACCACCGCGCCCCAGAACGCCGGCATGAATCCGCGCACATGAAAGCCGGGCGCGACGCCGGACGCCAGCATAATCATCAGCCCATTGATCACCAGCAAGAACAGTCCCAGGGTAATAACGCTGAGTGGAAAGGTGATGATCTTCAGGAAAAAGCCCAGCGTCGCATTCAGCAGGCCGATCACCAGCGATGCAATCAGCGCGGGCCACAACCCCACCAAGTCAAATCCCGGCACGATTCTTGAAACAATCAGCAGGGCTACCGCGTACAGTACCCATTGAACCAGCAAATTGATCATGCGCGTATCTCCTTAGCGTCGACTTATCCGCATCCGACTGTGCCGCGAAAGCCGTACGCGGAACACAGCCGTAGCCGCTGCCCCAATGCAAATTTGATGCAAATATACCCTCCGGGGGCCGATGCCCCAGCCTGCTACAGACATTAGTTCAGGTACGGCAGACCGAACCCTTCAAGCACAACCAGGTGACTGAAGCGGTCGCTTACACCCTCTTCGAGCCCGCATGGACAGCGATGCCCACCAGGGCCAACGCCGCCGCACCAATTAGCGCTGGAATCCATCCAGTCACATGGAATCCGGTAACGATGTGCGAAGCCAGCAGGATCATCATCGCGTTAATCACCAGCAGAAATAGGCCCAAGGTGATGATGGTGATGGGGAAGGTGATGATCTTCAGAAAGAAGCCCAGCGTGGCATTCAGCAGGCCAATGACCAGCGCCGCAATCAGCGCCGCCTCCAAATTCGCCACACGGAAACCAGGTACAAAGTGGGCGACAATCATCAATACGATCGCACTCAGTACCCAATGAATCAACATTTTAATCATTCTGTGGTTCTCCTTGTCGCGGCCAGTCCGGCATCCTTTGGTTGGATGCAAGCTTATGCCCGCGGTATAGCATAGTCACAGATCGTCCGCTTCGGAGTCAATCCGTTTTTGAACACTCACGACAGATTGATGGCGCTCCGGTCTAACAGAATGTTCTTATGCGCCGCTTCCGGTTCCGGTTCCATGCCTTCCCCAGGATATGTTTTATGCATGAACGATCGTGTCTTCAGCCCTTCGTGTTTCTTCTGCTTCTGCTTCTGCTTCTGACTCCGTTGGCGCAAGCCCAACAGATGGCCAACGCGCCCCTGCCCGATATTCCCCAATTCATGCGCGAAGTCGAGGAGCACCAGAAGGAGCTTGATAAGGTGCGTGAGAACTATACGTATACCTCCCTCAGAACCATTCAGGACCTGAACTCAAGCGGTCAGGTAACGAAGACTGAAACGGAAGAGTTTCAGGAGTTCTTCGTCCACGGCCATATCATCGAACGAATGGTAAAGAAAAACGGCCAGCCCCTCAGCGAGCATGAACAGAAGAAGGAGACCGAGCGGGTGACCAAACTGGCGGAGAAGGCGGAGAAGACGCCGCGCGAGCAGCCGCTGGAGGGCCAAACCATCAGCATCAGTCGCCTACTGGAAATCATGGAAGTGCGCAATCCAAGGCGCGAAGTTTATCACGGCCGTTCGAGCATAATTTTTGATTTCATCGGCCGCAAAGACGCCAAAACCCACGGCATAGTCGAGGATGCTTCAAGAAAGGTGCAAGGCACTCTGCGGATCGATGAGGCCAACCGCCAGGTGGTCCATCTGGAAGCGAGCTTCAACGACAATTTCCGTATTGGCGGAGGTCTGCTGGGCACCATCCAAAAAGGTTCGAACTTCCATTTCGACCAGGCCCTCGTGAATGGCGAGATATGGCTTCCCACCGGCGGCGAAGGGACAGTGCAGGCACGGGTCATGATGGTCAAAGGAGTTCATCAGCACTACACCGAGCGCGATTTTGACTATCAACGCTTCCACGTGGAGACTGATCAGGGGAAAGACACGAAGGTGATGCGGGAGAAAAAGCAGTAGCTCTCAAGGCAGGAATGGGAAGTTGCCGCTCTTCTTAAAGAGCGATCTATATATATAAATTGCATTGAAAAGGCATAAACCTTTACGCTGCGCAAAATCTCAATCGGTGGGAGGCGGGGGTTTCAACCCCGCATAAAGCAGACAAGATTAATGCGGGCTTTAGCCCCGGAGGGATAGAACTCTTCATCTACTTGCATCCTCTCAGGGCTAAAGCCCGCCCCCTCCAATATTGAGATCAATCCTTAGAAGCCGGGCGGCTGCGGAGCGGGAGCTTCTCCGCCTCCCGGCCCGTGCCTGTGCTGCTGTTGCCAGGCCGTGAACTTGGCCTTCTGATCGTCGTTCAAAACCGCGAGAATTTTTCCGTTCGTCTCCTCTCGGACCGCCATCATTTGCTCCCTCGCCGGAGGTGTCCCGCCCGAGCGCAAGGCCTCCATCTTCGCCCGCCGCTCTACCAGAAAGCCCTTTACCTGTGCCTGCTGATCCATGGTCAGTGCCAGCACCTGCGTGAGTTCAGCCAGCTCCCGTTCGATCCCTCCGCCGCGCTGGCGCATACCCTCCGGCGCCTGCCCAGTGGCCGGCACAACGGACGCACAGCAACCGGCAACCAGAATTCCGGCCATGAACAGTGCGCGCCAGGCCGGCATCTTTCCATTTCCAAACTGAATCATGTTCCAATACTCCACCCACTTCGGGGAAAATCTAAGCGGAACCGCTCAGGCCAAAGGAAAGTTACGCCGGGACAAATGCCTTCAACCCCGCCGACTCTCCTCGTAACCGAAGTGCGATTCCGCTGCCGAGAACCCTCGCTGTTGAAGGCCCTCTCTCTGCTAGACGCGTTAACGACCGTTTTTGTTGACGCTGCGCGGGATTTGCTTTGATCGGCCAGATCGGCGACCAGAGGTCAGGCCGGCCTCGGCTTATGAAAGGATGATCGTGTGGATGAAAATCGCAGCCAGCGAATCCGTATCCGTTACAGTGGAGACATGTTTGCGCGCCGCCTCTCCATTCAGCGAATCGATTCCACCGGCCAGTCTTTCCCCTGCCCCATCCACTGGATCGATAACTTCGCCATGCGCAACTTCACCAACGAGGCAGTTTTTGACGACACGCTCCCCGCCGCCGATGGCCTGCTCGAAGCCGGCAACCGAGTCCCTCTCGATCGCCTTCAGCCGGCCATGGAAGACTGGTTTCGCCGCAAGGGCTACCTCAAGCCCAGCGAGCGTCTGGCCGTGCTGAAACTGGAGCGGTCAGCTTCCTGAGATTCACTTTCCGGTCGCCCGCTGCAACTAAGAAACCGCGCTGTGCCAAAGATGAAACTCAGCTTCCCGTCGGGCCTTCAATCCGACATTTTCCAGCACCCCCGCGTGGTCCCAGCGCAGCAACTGCTCCGCGGCCGCATCATAGCGGCCCGTATTCAGATCCTGCAACAGCTTAGAGGCCGCCAGCCTACCCCGTCCCAGGTTGAAACAAAAGTCCACCAGGGCATCGAACTGTCCCTGCGTCAGGGCAACCCTGACCAGCCGCTGGACGGACTGCTCGGCAATGCGCACATCGGAAGACAGCAGCGTTTCCCCCTCCGGTTCCTCGATCCCATTCGAAAACGACTCGCTCGCCAGAACCCTGTGCCCGTAGCCAATGGTCGGAATCCCCGCCACGTCCAGATAGATTCGACTGCGAAAACCCTCCGACCTCTTCAACAGTTCCAACCCCACCGCACTCAGCTGCATTTCTTCTCCACTCCTGGCCATCAAATTGGCCTGAGACTGACGCTAGCAGGGTGCGGGAATTAATCTGCAAACCCGCTCCGGACCCTCCCACCAGGCCTCAACCAAGCCCGAAGGCTGGATTGCCGATATTCGCCCTATATTCGCTAAATTGCACGGGCCGTGCCTTCAAAATTAAAAACCCGATCAAAAAGGTCCAAATTCCCAATTTGGCACCAGTATTATTAACAATCCGCATCTTGCAGAGGGTGAATGGATTACCATGAAAAGCCCTAAACTAGCATCATTTATGGTGCAAAAAAAGACCTTGAATTGCTACGATTTCTTTCGATAATTTGGGCCGATTTAGTAAAATGGACAGATGGGTAAAAGATGGAAAACACGCAACTTGAACATCAGAACGCCTCTTCTGATTTGGCTGCTCGCCGGAGCTTTTTCCGTCGCGCTAGTCGCAGTGGGGTTGATGCTCTATACGCCTGTTGTCCAGGCGGATGCGCTACTCCCCCGACCGATCTCAACCCTGCCCCCCGGACCTCCGATTCTGGCGCCGACGCCGGCTTCGCTCGCTCCGAAAATCACTTCCACCAAGAAGTCTGATATTCTCCACGGCATTGCCTCCTGGTATGGAGGAGTATTCGACGGACGGCACACCGCCAGCGGTGAACGGTTCGATATGTATGCCATGACGGCCTGTCATCCCACCTTGCCGTTCGGCTCCATCGTCCGCGTAACCAACCGCGATAACCATAGGTCGGTAGTGGTCCGCATCACAGACCGCGGCTACCTTTTCGAGGGCCGGATTCTCGACCTCTCCTACGGCGCGGCAGAGAAGCTGGCGATGATCAAGCCTGGCATCGCGAGAGTTGATTTGGAAGTCCTCTCCAGGGGAGAGTCTCACCCCAAAAACCACGAACGGTAAGCGCCTTAAGTGATTGGAATCTCTTGACGGCCAGCCCCCGGGTTGGCCGTCGCACTTTATAACGATTTGTGGCCTGACCAAACTGGCAGTCTCTATTCCCTCTTCCCTCTTCCCTCTTCCCTATTCTTTTATTCCTAGTTTCCTGATCCTATGACACAATAAACCTAGACACTCCCAGCGTCATTTCCATACTCTCTTAAGCGGAAGGATTTTTGTATATGGCGAACTTATCGATCACAGAGGCGGTGCAGGCGTTAGCCGCTGGACCGCAAGTGCATGTAAACATGCCAGCTGCGCAACTAATTGAGAGCGCGTTAATGTGCGGAGAAGGCCGCTTGGCTGCAAACGGTGCCCTGGTGGCAAACACGGCTCCGCGCACCGGTCGCAGCCCCAAAGACAAGTTCACAGTCGACGATGAAGTAACCCATGCCCTGATCAACTGGGGAAAAGTGAACCAGCCCTTTCCGCCGGTGCGGTTTGAGGCCCTGCTTGATCGGGTCCTCGATCACATGCGCAGCCGAAACCTGTTTATTCAGGACCTCTTCAGCGGCGCCGACCCGGCCTACAGATTGCCCATCCGCGTTATTACCGAGTACGCCTGGCACGCCCTCTTTGTCCGCCAGCTCTTTGTCCGGCCGAACCCCGCTGAGCTGGCCGAGCACAAGCCGGCATTCACCGTCATCGCTGCGCCGGAGTTCGAGGCTGTGCCGGAACGCGACGGAACCCGATCCGGGGCCTTCATCATCGCCGACTTCACCCGCCGCATCATCCTCATCGGAGGCACCAAGTACGCCGGCGAGATGAAAAAGTCCATTTTCGGCGTCATGAACTTCCTCGTGCCCCAACGCGACGTGCTCCCCATGCACTGCTCCGCCAACGTGGGCGCAGATGGCGTAACCGCCTTATTCTTCGGTCTTTCCGGAACCGGCAAGACCACCCTCTCCGCCGATCCCTCCCGCCGCCTGATCGGCGATGACGAACATGGCTGGAGCTCGAACGGGGTCTTCAATTTTGAGGGCGGATGCTACGCGAAAACCATCAACCTGAGCGACAAAAATGAGCCGCAGATCTTCCGCGCCATCCGCTTCGGCTCGGTGCTTGAAAACGTGATTCTCGATCCGGATACCAGCGAGCCCGACTACACCAACTCCCAACTCACTGAGAACACACGCGCAGCCTACCCGGTCAGCTTTATTGAAAATGCGGTGATTCCCGGAGTGGGCGGACATCCGCGTCACGTGATGTTTCTTACCGCCGATGCCTTCGGAGTGCTGCCGCCAATCGCCCGCCTCACCCCCGAGCAGGCCATGTACCACTTCCTCTCCGGCTACACGGCAAAACTGGCCGGAACTGAATCCGGTATGGGGCGTGAGCCGGTGCCCGAATTTTCAGCCTGCTTCGGAGCCCCGTTCCTGCCGCTGGCCCCGCGCGTCTATGCGGAGATGCTGGGCAAGCGCCTCAAGGAACACAAGGCCGCCTGCTGGCTGGTGAACACAGGCTGGTCCGGCGGAAAATACGGTGTGGGCGAGCGCATGAGCATCATGATCTCCCGCGCCCTGGTCCGTGCCGCTCTCTCAGGTCAGTTGGAGAAGGTAAAGTTCGTCACCGAGCCGGCCTTTGGGCTGCACATTCCGGAACATTGCCCCGACGTACCGGCGCAGGTTCTCAATCCCCGCAACGCCTGGGCCGACAAGCAGGACTATGACTGCACCGCCGCCGATCTCGCCGCCCGCTTCGAAGCAAACTTCCAGCAGTTCGACGCCTCGGAAGCAATACGCGCCGCCGGACCAAAGGCAAAGTAAGCTTGACCAGTTGAAAGCAAAAGGCCATGCCCAAGGGGCATGGCCTTTTGCTTGAGTACGAATACTTCAAATCCTGCGGGCACCACACGCTCGTAACGTTTTTGTCGCTCGGGTGGGAACGACGATCAGCACTCAGGCCCGAAGTCCTTTTCAAAAGCCTCCGCCAATTTGGCGCCCCAGTTGTTCTTGGGTTTCAACTTTCCGCCGAAGAAGCGAAGAATCGGTGGCTCCTCATAGAATTCAAGGCCGCCGATGAGATCGCGGTGTTCATGAAGCCACTTCAGGCGATCGGTCGCATACTCGAAGTGCGACATTGTGAATACGCGCCGCGGCACCGCCAGGCGCAAAAGTTCTATATCCGAGGGCACATCGTTGCCATCTTCGTCGCGATCCATCGAGAGCGTTCCGCGTTCCATGCCGCGGATGCCTGATGCAATAAATACTGCCGCGCCAAGAGCACCAGCCGGATAATCGGTTTGCGGAAGGTGCGATACAAAGCGCCCGGCGTCCAGATGGCAAGCTAGTCCGCCCGGAGGCGTGACCACCGGAACCCCGTTCTCAATCAGCCGCCCGCAAAAGTACTTGATAGCGTCGGCCGACGAACCCGCGACCTCCAGATCTGTCATCTCCCGCATGCCAACCGCCATCGCCTCGATCTCCTTCGATGACATTCCGCCGTAGGTATAGAAGCCCTCATACACCGGCAGCCAGGGCCGGATCGCTTCATATAAATCCTTGCGGTTGGTGGCGATCAGGCCGCCACGAACCATGCAGCTTTTGCGCCCTGAAAGATAGGTGAGATCAGCCAGCTTCATCATCTCGAGGATGATCTCTCGAATGGTCGAATTTGCGTATCCCACTTCGCGCTGGCGAATGAAATATGCGTTCTCCGAAATCAGGCTGGCATCGAGCACCAGTGGAATACCCAGCGGCGCAATCAGCGCCTTCACATCGCGCATGTTCGCCAGTGAAAAGGGCTGCCCGCCGATCAGGTTGGTGGTCGCTTCCATCCGCACAAATGGAATCTTGTCGACGCCATACTCTTTGATCGCGTCCTTCAGCCGCCCCAGGTCCATATTGCCCTTGAACGGATAGCTGCTCTGCGTATTGAGTGCTTCCGGCCCGAATAACTCGAGGACGGTTCCGCCCATCAGGTTGAAGTGTGCCTTGGTGGTGGTGAAGTGATAATTCATTGGGATATAAGTGCCAGGCTTGACAAAGGTCTTGGCAATAAGGTGCTCGGCAGCGCGTCCCTGGTGAGCCGGCAGCAGATACTCGTAGCCGAGAATCTCCTTCACCGCATCCGCCAGTTTGTAAAAACTCTCCGACCCGGCATAGGCATCATCGGCCAGCAGCATGGATGCCTGCTGATTGTCGCTCATGGCATTGGTGCCGCTATCGGTCAACATATCCAGAAAAATATCGCGGGTGCGAAGAAGAAATGTATTGTAGCCCGCTGCTTCCATCGCCTGGAGCCGCTCGCGAACCGGGGCCAATCTTACTTTTTGCACGATGCGGATTTTATGCATCTCGATAGGGATTTCTTTGCCATTAGATAGACGAATACTCATCGGTACCTGCCGCTTGTGAATTTGGGAATGAGCAATTATTACATGAAGAGGCAGACTTCGTAAATCGACGCTATAACGCAAAAAGGCCATGCCTTGTGGGCATGGCCTTTTGTCAGAATTAATTGCCGGCGATCACCTAATCTCCCACACAGTCGCCCGTGCAGTACCATCGGCCCAGCGAGGCTTAACTTCCGTGTTCGGGATGGGAACGGGTGATCCCTCGCAGTATGGTCACCGGCAAA
>Ga0181520_10000401_pt1 | contig 96150 bp, 88 predicted proteins | sample PEATcosm2014_Bin_29_FD_132451 | JGI IMG/M metagenome (GOLD analysis project Ga0181520, IMG submission 132451) | Peatland microbial communities from MTU Mesocosm Facility, Houghton, MI, USA - PEATcosm2014_Bin02_30_metaG | ecosystem: Environmental > Terrestrial > Soil > Wetlands > Peat | place...
GTCTTCTGAAACTTCGCAAAGAACCGGAGCAAAGGCAAATGCCCTGAGAAAACAAAGTGGCGCAAAAGCGTCTCAGGAAACGTGTGCCCGGACAACCCGGACGTTGTTATAGACAGGATGACAACGTAGGGGCAACGGCAAGAACAAAGGCGACGGCAACAACAAGAACAACAACAAGAACAACAACAAGAACAGGAACAAGAACAGGAACAAGAACAGGAGCAACAACAGGAGCAACAACAAGAACAACTGGCCCGATTGTGCCTGTGAAGATTGGACGGAGCGGCAGAGGTTTTTAAGTGGCTTCTTCAGTCTTGGGATGGAGGTAGGTGCCGTAAATCTGCTCCAGACATACGGGGCAAAGGCCGTGGGAGAAATCGACTCCAATGTGGTCGTTGAAGTATTTATCGACCTCCTCCCAGTATTCCGCTTCGTTGCGAATCCGCTTGCACCTGGAGCAGATGGGAAGAATGCCTTTCAGCCTGGAGATTTCGCTGATGTCTTCCACGATGAGAAGCACGGCATCCTGACCCGCTGCCGGAAGAGGGCTGGCAGAGATCAAGAGCTCCAGCTCCGCTTTCTTCGGCGCGGAACCGGTAAGGAACTTCATGCGCCGCTGAGTGGTTGACACCGCGTCAAGGCAGCGCGAGACCGCGTTGCGAATGACGCAATTTCTGCAAGCGGGCGCATGGCCGCAACCTTCGGGAACTTCGTGCGAATGCAGGCAGTCCAGAACCTCTCCACCGCGCCGTGAGTGAATTGCTTCCTTTTCGAGACCAAATGCTTTGCTGGCAGCAGAATTCAAGTCGAGGATGCGAACGTCGCCATCGACAATAAACATGGGTACAGGGATGGCATTCAGCAGGTGAGTGTATTGCAGTTCGCTACATTCATTCATTTCGAAACCTCACCCAGGACGGCGCGTCCGCTTAACCACGCCGGAAACAATCAGACTTGGTTGCAGAGTAAGGTAGCAGAAAAAAAGCGATGCGCACAATGACAAGAAGCGCGAAGATCGTTTCCCCACCTTAAATTCGCAAAGGAGGCGAGTTTAAGGCGGGGCTATGGTTCGTTAGTCAATGTAGATGACGTCGCTACCCTGGCCCTTGACGTCCGTGTTGTATTGCGAGGTGAGCTGCTGACCCTGCTGGGTGTAGATGTAAAGCTGCCCGCCTTCGATGGTAAAGACCTGGCCGCTGTTGGGTTGGTAGGCGATTCCAGTGGCGTTGCCATAGGCGTTGGCGAGGGTGGATGCGGGAGTGCTGGCGCTGGGATTGACCATGGAGACACAGCTCTGCACGCCGCAATTCAGTGAGGCGACCCAGAAGACTCCGTTAATGTTGCGAATCCAGCGCTTGACTCCGTTGCCGATGGGAATGCTGGGACCGGCGGTTCCGGCGGCAAGGTCGATGACCGTGAAGTAGCCGTTCTGCACGTTGTTTCCGCCCGAGTCGGTGAGGGTGCTGGTGGAGCCAGCGACGTAGAGTTTGTTGGCCTTGGTATCGATGAGGCCGATGCGGGCGCCGGAGATCGTCCACTGAGTAATAGCTTTGGCGGCGAGGGCCGTGCCGGTGTAGGTGGTACCAGTAACAAGATTAGTAGGCGTAGTGATGCTGGTGGTATCGATCTCGGTGACGGTGGAGGCGCTGGAACCACCGCATTCGGCACCGCAACTCAAGACGTAGGCCTTGGTATTGTCGGAGGAGAAGAATGCGGCAACGGGGCGCGAGAGCGCGACGGGGTTTCCGTTGGAATCGGTGAGAGTGAGAGTGTAGTAGGGCGGAACCTCAGTGGCGGGATCGATGGTGGTGAGATCGACCCAGTGCGCGTTGTCATCGACATTGGTGAACGCCAGCAGATGCGTCTGCGCCGTGTCCATGGCGAGGTTGAGCACGTTGGGGAACGGAATGTCAGTGTTGAGGCTGCCGTCGGTAGGATTGAAGCGGACGATTCCTCCAGGCGTGCGGAAGGTACCGTTGGAGTAGTTAGGAACTGCCGCGAAGCCAAAGAAGTTGTTGGTGGAGGTAACGAAGCTCTGGGTCCATCCACCAAGCTGTGTGGTGCCCTTGATGGCCTCGGTTATGTTATTGAGCGAGGTGATGGAGTTGGCGCCGGAGTTATTGACGAAGGTCAGGGTACCATCGGGCGAGGACTGCATGTAGGTAGGCTGGGCACCGACGGCGAAGCTGAAGGTGGTGAGCTTGTCCTCGGTGGCATCGATCACCTGCAAGGCTCCGGAATAGTAATTGCTAACCAGGCTGCGGTGCGAAAGATGAGTGGTGGGTTTGTAGGGCTGATTGCCCGAGCCGTTGTTGAATGTGGTTTCACTGGTGGTGTCGCCGTTGCCGCCGCAGCCGGCTAGTACAATTGCGCCCAACAGGGCGATGATCAATGTCGCTTGCTTCAAGCAACGCACTCCAGACGAGATGGATTTCGATGATGCTGGAAAGGCTGATTATAACATCCAGGGAAGCACATGCCGCAGGGGCGGTGGTGGTATGGTTGCAGAAAAGCCGCGAATTGCAGGCTGAGATAAACTGAGAGCGTAGCGAGCAATGCAACGAGCTTCGCGGGCGGGTACGCAGCAACGGAACACCGCTCTGGCCGCGGGCGCCAGACGGCACAGAGATGGAGGGCGTTGCTTCCCACCTTAGCCGCGCCAGAGAACGGCGCGCCGAAGGTGGGGCACCCGTCAGTGTGGTGAATTCGGCGGACGGAGCTAAAGCCGGGACGCCGACAAGGAGCAGGAATGGCAGGATTTCTGGAACGGCTGGGCCGCGGGCCCGTGTTGTGCGACGGCGCGATGGGAACACTGCTCTATGCCAAGGGCGTGTTCATCAATCGATGCTATGACGAGCTGAACATTTCGCAGCCGGATATGGTGAGCGGGATTCACGCCGAGTACGTGAAAGCGGGAGCCGAGGTGCTGGAGACGAACACCTTTGGAGCGAACCACTACCGGCTGCTGCGTCACGGGTATGAGGCTCGGACAGAGGAGATTAACCGCGCAGGAGTGCGGCTGGCACGTGCGGTGGCGGGCAACGGCGTGATGGTGGCTGGCAGCGTGGGGCCGCTGGGAGTGCGCATTGAGCCGCTGGGCAAAATTGCACGCGAGGAAGCACGCGCGGCCTTCCGGAAGCAGATCGAGGTGCTGGCGGATGAGGGCGTGGATCTGATTCTGCTGGAGACCTTTGGATCAATCGACGAACTGCACCAGGCCGTGCTGGCGGCGCGCGAGGCGGCTCCGGGGATTCCGGTGGTGGCCGAGGTGACGATTGACGAGGAGGGCAACGCGCTGGATGGAGCCGAGCCGGAGGTTTTCGGCAAGCGGCTGACGGACTTTGGCGTGGACGTGGTGGGGTGCAACTGCTCGATTGGACCGGCGGCGATGCTGGACACGATCGAACGGCTGCGGCGAGTGACTTCCCTGCCCTTGGCGGCCCAGCCCAACGCGGGAATGCCGCGTAGCGTGGAGGGACGGAATATCTATCTGTGTTCGCCGGAGTACATGGCGAACTATGCGCGGCGGTTTGTGACGGCGGGCGTGGCGCTGGTGGGAGGATGCTGCGGAACAACGCCGGAGCACATAAAGGCCATGAAGCTGGAGCTGCGGGTGGATGAAGCGCGGGTCTCGTCGTTTCATGTGACGACCGCTGGCCCAACGGTGGCTCCGGAGGTGAAGCCTCTGGAAGAGCGCTCCAAGCTGGGACGGAAGCTGGCGGCGGGCGAGTTTGTAACGATGGTGGAGATTGTGCCGCCGAAGGGAAGCAACCCGGCGAAGGAGCTGGCTGCAGCGAAGTATCTGCGAGGCGTGGGCATTGATGCGGTGAATGTGCCGGACAGCCCGAGAGCTTCGGCACGCATGGGCAACCAGGCGCTGTGCAATCTGATTGAGCGCGAGTGCGAGATTGAGACGATTCTGCACTACACATGCCGCGACCGGAATGTCCTGAGCATCCAGAGCGATTTGCTGGGAGCCAGCGCACTGGGACTGCATAACCTGATCTGCATTACGGGCGATCCGCCAAAGCTGGGGAATTATCCGGACGCGACAGCAGTGTTTGACGTGGACTCGATTGGGTTGGTGAATATTGTTCACAACCTGAATCTGGGAGTGGACATTGGCGCGAATCCGATTGGTTCGGCGACACAGTTTGTGATTGGAGTGGGCGCAAACCCAGGGATCAGCGATGTGGACGAAGAGGTCCGGAGATTTGAATACAAGTGCGAGGCGGGAGCGCATTACGCGGTGACTCAGCCGGTCTTCGACATGAAGCTGCTGGAAGCTTTTTTGCGGCGAGTGGAGCACTGCAAGATTCCGATCATGGCGGGGATTTGGCCGCTGACCAGCGTGCGGAATGCGGAGTTCATGCGCAACGAACTGAGAGTGAGTGTGCCGGATGAGATTCTGGCACGGATGACGGCGGCGAGCACGAGCAGCGAACGGGCTCGGGAAGAAGGCGTGCTGATTGCCCGAGAGATGCTGCTGGAAGCTCGGGGGATGGTACAGGGAGTACAGGTGAGCGCGCCTCTAGGGAAATTTGCGGCGGCAGTGGATGTGATCGAAGCGCTGGGCGTAAGGACAGGGGTTTCAAGGGTTTAGTGTAAGAGCGAGAGCACCCGCTAGCTGCGGGCGACGTTGCTTCCCACCTTGGCGCCGCAAAATGAAACGGCGCGAAGGTGGGGCATCTGTCGTCTGCCTTGGTGTAATTCTTCCATTTCGTCATGCGAGTGCGGTTTCCGGCTGAGATAGCCGTTCATACGTCGCAACCTCCAACAATTCAGAACGCGAAGACCATAACAAGTACAACCCACACACGCGAAATGGGGCATTTTTCGGCCGCCCGCCGCACGGATTGCGGAGTGGTGGGTAAAGGCTGCGTGGTTGTTGACGGCTGGGTCACGCGAAAAAGAAAGAGCCCTGAAGGGAATTCGAGGACTCCAACCTAGTAACGGTAATGGTCCGGTCGCTTGATCGGTAACGGCTCCGAAATGGTTCGGAAGAACGCACCTCACAACCAGGATCACTGAACCGCGAGTACATCCTAGAAGGATCGGATATATGAACAAATTCATGTATGTGGCAACGGTTGCGCTGATGGCCAGCGGTATGGTCTGGGCACAGAGTAGTGCTACCCCGAGCACGCAAGATACGAAGGGCGGAAGTTCCGTGACTACGGCACCGCAGACGGGTGGACAGAGCGACAAGGCGGACCCGAATCTGAAGCAACCGGGCGCGATGAGTGCACCGGAAACAGCAAACCAGGTGACGAGTGCAAAGGACGCAACACCGGCAAAGGGTATGGAGAAACACAAGAAAAGCAAGACGGACAACACGGCCTACGATGATTATGACGCCGCTGGACGCGCTGACGCCGGCAGACGCTAACGTAAGTAGAATCGAAAAGCCTCCGATCTTCTCGGAGGCTTTTGTGTGCGCTGAAAGCGGCCGCAGATGATGGGTGGCGGCGAGGGAGTGCGTCAGCTCTGGAGCTTGTAGAGCGAGTGCTATTGCGGGATGATGCGCTTGAGGATGAGGAGCTTGGAGTGGCCTTCGCGGCCTCCGGGAAGATAGAGGAATCCGGTGGCGGAGTCGTAGGCGAGGGTGTGGCCTTTGACCTCGACGGGGAGCTCGACGGCCGTTCCTAGAGAGGCTTCAGCGGGGATGACGAAGACCGAACCATTGGAGACGGCGAGCAGTGAGCCGGTGGGCTCGTCGAGGATGAGTTGATCGACACCTCCGGCGACGGCGGAGCGGCTGAGCTCCTCTCCGGTCGCAGGGTCGAGAGCGAGCACCGCGTAGCGGACGGCGACGTAGAGGCGGCGGAAGCGCAGGCTGTAGGTGACGCCGGTAGGTTCGGAGCCATTGAGCTGGAAAGTGCCGAGAGTCTTCAGCGCTGGGCTGAGGACAAGAACGCTGCGGCGGTCCTGCAGGGTCAGGAAGAGCTGAGGGCGCGCGGGATCGAAGGCGAAGGCGTAGGGACGGCCATCGAGAGTGGCGCTGGCGACGAGCTGTCCGGCGAGCGAGAGATCGAGGGCGGCGATGGAGTGCGTGGAAGGAAAGGTTACGTAGAGCAAGTGCTGAGTGGGCGCGACGAAGAGCGTCTCGGGTGCGGCTTCGACGGGAATGATTTGCTTGACCTGCCAGTCGACGGTGGAGACGGCGACGATGTTGTGAGCTCCCGAGTTGGCGATGTAGACCAGGTGAGCGGGCTCATCGACGGCTACGCCACGGGGCGAGGACATGTCTTGAATGTGGCCGACGATGCGCCGCTTCTGGGTATCGAAGAGATCGACGGAACCGGCGCCGGGATGCGAGAGGAGAATCATTCCGTGCGCGAGGGCAACTTCATCAAAGCCCGGACGGCCTGGAAGATCGAGCACGGCGACCTGCCTGAGCGCCTGAGCACTGGCGGCAGCAAGCAATAGAGGAGCGGCGAAGAACAGAGCGTAACGTCGGGCCAGGAAAGTAAATAAAGACAGATTCACATTGTGGTTGGATGCGCTAAGGAGCAGAACTGCTGCCCGAACGAGAGCTGACGTGCGGGCTAAAGCATAGCGGGCACGCGGCGGCAAACGCCGCTCCGATGGCGGACGCTGGGCGACATTAAGAATTTGAAGGGCCTGGGCTATGACAGCAAGGCGAGCGGTGGGATAGGCTGTAGGGGTCGCTTCAGAGACTAGAGGAGATTTGCGATGAATCCTTCTTCCCTTCCCGGCCTGGCTGCAATGGCAGTGGAGCCGATTGCGCGCAGAAGTCTGGACGCCGGGCAATGCGCATTGGTGGTAATCGACATGCAAGAGAAGCTGCTGCCTGCGGTGATCAACCGCGAAGAGCTGGTGCGTAATGTGCGGATGCTGATCCGGCTGGCGGGCGTGCTGGAGATTCCAGTGCTGATGACGACGCAGTATGCGCGCGGACTGGGAGCCACGGTGACGGAGGTGGCGGAGCTGCTGCCGGAAGTGAAGCCGATCGACAAGCTGGAGTTCGGCTGCTTTGGGCGCGAGGAATTTCGCTCGGCGTTGCGCGAGCTGCCGGGACAACGCACGACGGCGCTGCTGTGCGGCATGGAGAGCCACATCTGCGTGATGCAGACGGCGCTGGGCGCACTGGAGAACGGATATATGGTGCATGTGGCCTCTGACGCGGTGAGTTCGCGGACGGAATCGAATTTGAGGCTGGGATTGCAACGGATGGAGTCGGCGGGATGCGTGATCTCTTCCACGGAGATGATGATGTATGAGCTGCTGCGGCGCAGCGGCACGGCGCAGTTCAAAGAAATGCTGGCATACATAAAGTGAGCGCGAAGTGAGCGAGCAATTGGACGAGCGAATCCGGAGCAGCGGGCAACGGGGCGTTGAGCAAACGAAGCTTGACAGCGCGGGAGCCGGGCTGGTGGATTCGACCGGCGAGCAGGAACGGCGCTTTGGCGTGGTCTTCCGGCTGCTGGAAGAGGCGATTGCGCGAAAGGTGTTTCCGGGGGCGGCGCTGGCGGTGACCCAGGGCGGCGAACTGCTGGCGTGGAAGGGATTGGGGCGCTTCACCTACGAAGCGGATTCGGCTGAGGTGAGGCGGGAGACTGTGTGGGACCTGGCGTCGCTGACGAAGGTGATTGCAACGACCTCAATGGCGATGGTGCTGTGGCAGAGGGGAAGGCTGGAACTGGACGCTCCGGTGGTGGGGCGGCTTCCGGAATTTGCGAGCGTGGCAGGCGCGGAACGGGGCGACGAACGGAAGTTGCGGGAGATGGTGACGGCGCGCATGTTGCTGGCACACTGCTCAGGTTTGCCGGCGCATCGCAAGCTGTATCTGGAGACCCAAGCATCCTCGTTCCCACATTCGCCAAAAGAGGGCGGATGTGGGCCACTCTCGACGGCTGTTGGCGCGCATCGGGCTGCTGGACGCGAGGCGATGGTGGCGGCGGCGATGCGGGTTCCGCTGACGGCTGAGCCGATGACCAGAGCGAAGTACAGCGATATCGGATTCATGGTTCTGGGCGAGTTGTTGGAGCGGATTGCGGGCGAGAGAATCGACGAGTTTTGCCGGCGGGAAATTTTTTCGCCACTAAAGATAGAGTTTAGGTTTTCTCCTGAACTTACGGGAAGCGAAAGTGTTCCACCGACCGTGATTGATACTGAGTTCCGAGGACGGGTGGTGCAGGGCGAGGTGAATGACGAGAACGCGAGCGCCATGGGTGGAGTTGCGGCTCATGCGGGACTGTTTGGCGATGCGCTCAGTGTGGCGAGATTTGCCGAGTTCCTGCTGCAGGGTGGCGAACCGGTTTTCCGGCGGGAGACGGTGGAGCTGTTTACGAAGCGGTACGGGCAGATGGCGGGGAGTTCGAGGGCACTGGGATGGGATACGCCTTCGCGGCCATCGCAATCAGGGACGAGGTTTTCGGGGCGCTCGTTTGGGCATCTTGGGTACACGGGGACTTCACTGTGGTGCGATGCGGAGCGCGTAATTTCAGTGACGCTGCTGACGAACCGAAGCTGGCCGGACGGAAGGATTCAGGCGATCAAAGAGGTGCGTCCGGTGGTACATGACGCGATTATGAGCGCGCTGGATGTGTAGAATCCAAGTAACGCGGCATTCATATTCTGTGAAATTTTCCTAGGACGAATAAATGGACAAGCTAGTGATACGCGGCGGCATTCCGCTGCTGGGTACGGTACGAATCAGCGGGGCGAAGAACGCCGCGCTGCCGGCGATGGCGGCGGCACTGCTGACCGATGAAGCAGTGATTCTAGAAAACATTCCGCAGGTGCGCGACATTGAGACCGAGCGGCGGCTGCTGGCGGCGATGGGCGCAGAGGTGGAGCTCGGCTACGGGCGGGCGCATCACCGGACGACGATCTGCGCAGCAAACTTGAGCAAGAATCCCGAGGCAAGTTATGAGCTGGTGAAGACGATGCGGGCATCGTCGCTGGTGCTGGGGCCGCTGGTGGCGCGGGTGGGCTTTGCAAGGGTTTCGATTCCAGGAGGCTGCGCGATTGGAGCGCGTCCGATCGATCTGCACATCAAGGGACTGGAAAAGCTGGGAGCAAAGATCGTGATTGAGCATGGATATATTGAGGCGCGGGCGGAAAAGCTGAAGGGCGCTCACTATTCATTTGCCAAACTGACGGTGACAGGCACGGAAGACGTGATGATGGCGGCGGTGCTGGCCGAAGGCGAGACGGTGCTGGAGAATTGCGCTCGCGAGCCGGAGGTGGTGGACCTGGCGAATTTGCTGGTGAAGATGGGAGCGAAGATCAAGGGCGCAGGGACTTCGACCATACGGATAAAGGGCGTGGAGAAGCTGGGCGGCGCGAGGCACAGGATTATTCCGGACCGGATTGAGGCGGCCACGTTCATTCTGGCGGGAGCGCTAACGGGCGGAGACCTGATGATTACGGATTGCGAACCCACGCATCTGACTTCCCTGCTGGACCGTCTGGAGGAGATTGGAGTGAAGGCGAAGGTGGGCAAGGATTGCGTGCGAGTGATGGGCGACGCGGCTCCGCTGCAGTCGGCTGACATTACGACGGAGGAGTATCCCGGCTTCCCAACGGACGTGCAGGCGCAATACATGGCGCTGATGACGCAGGCGGCGGGAACGTCGATTATCACGGAGAACATCTTCGAGAACCGCTTTATGCATGCGCAGGAGTTGTGCCGCATGGGAGCGAACATCAAGATTGAGGGCCGGCGGGCAGTGGTGCGCGGCAAAAGTCCGCTGAGTGGCGCGGCGGTGCAGGCGAGCGATCTGCGGGCATCGGCTTCCCTGGTGCTGGCGGCGCTGGTGGCAGAGGACGAGACGATCATCGATAGGGTGTATCACATTGACCGCGGGTATGAGCGGATTGAAGAAAAGCTAAGAGGAGTGGGGGCGCAGGTGAAACGGATTGGAGAGATACTGCCGAGAAGAGTGGGGGTATAAGGGAAACCTATTTTTGTTTTTGATTGACGACGAAAGGCGTGATCGCGGATAAATCCTGGTCTCCATGAGTTGGGACATGGGAAGCGAGCACAGCCTGGGCCACTGCGGCTGCGGGTAACTCCGCCCCTGAATTCTTTGCCGCTTCCTGAACCAGGTCCATATCTTTGCTCATCCAGCGCAAGGGAAATTCCGGTGAGTAGTCTCCACTCTTAATTTTTTGGAATTTTCCTACAAATGCCGGAGGAACGACTGCCGTCTTAGATAGAACGTCGAACAAAATATTCCGGTCGATGCGAAGATGCTCTCCCAGTGAGATGGCTTCCGCGATCGCCTGCATATCGACACCTAAGAGAAGGTTGACAACGAGCTTCATCAGAATTCCAGAAGAAGCCGGCCCGATTAGAAACCACTGTTTAGCAATGGACTTATAAAGCGGCGTGCACTTGTCGAAGGTACTCTGGTCGCCGCCTGCAAACAGCGTGATCGTGCCGGCTTCGACTGACGGCGTCGAACCGGAGATAGCCAGATCGAGGAAGCGTACGCCCCGATTCGCAGCCTCGCGATGAAGATCGCGCGATAACTCTGGCGAGATCGTGCTCATTTCAAGGACGATGGTTCCGGGCTTGGCCGCAGAAAATACGCCACCATCATCGAAATACACCGAACGGACCGCCGCGTCGTCACTCAAAGACGAGAGCACAATCTCTGAACCGGCTACGAGACTCGCAACTGATGTGGCAATTGCCACGCCTTCATGGCTTAGCGAATCTGTCGGCCCTGGACTGCGATTCCAGGCCTGAATATCCCATCCTGACGAGTGCAAGCGTTTCGTCAACCGGCTTCCCATAAGTCCCAGTCCGATGAACCCAATCCTGGCCGAGGATTTATCTAGTTTCGGCTCTCGCATAGCTGCACTTTCTCCTTTTCTCAAATTCGCTGTCAATCACCTGTACTTCACCGAGCAACCGTAGGGACGGGTGGCGGTGGTGGCAACGGGTTTGCCGGAGGTGGCCTGCGTGAGGGCGACGGCGACGTAGTTGGTGGAATTCGGAACGTCAGCGATGTCAGTGGTGGGGTGGTCGTCGATAGCTCCCTCGTAGATGAGCTGGCCTTGAGGGTTGATGATGAACATGTGGGGAGTGGTTTTGGCTCCGTAGAGATGGCCAAGCTGGCCGTTGGGGTCGAGCAGGGCTGCGGTGGGAGCGGCTTTGGCGCGCTGAAGATATTCATTCTCCTGGCTGGCGGTTTGGTAGCCTTGCTCGCCGGGAGCCGATGAGAGGACGGTGAGCCAGATGACTCCCTTGGCGGTCCACTGTCTTTGCAAGCTCTGCATGTTGCCGCTCTGGTAATGCTTGATGGTGTAGGGGCATCCCTGGTTGGTCCATTCAAGAACAACGAATTTGCCTTTGTAATTGGCAAGGCTATGCTGCTGGCCGTGGCTATCGACGGCGGTGAAGGCGGGCGCGGGATCTCCGATGCGGAGAGCAAAGAGAGCCTGGGTAAGAATCAGGAAGAGAGATGCGAGGATGAGCTTCTTCATGGATGTTTCTCCTTGGCGGCGTGCGAGGTGCGGAGCGGCACATCGACCTGGTATGAATCTTTTCCGTTGAGCACAAGCAGTCCCTGGAGACGCTCGGGATCGTGCTGCAGATAGTCGGACTTCTTGAGTTCGAGGCGGGTTGTGTTTCCAGCTACCGAAAGTTGCTGCGGAGCGGAGTTGTCAATCTGCCCGGAGTTGGCGGGAAAGAAGATGGCACTTGCCACGGCAGCGGGAGCGATGAGACTGAGACGAAAGTTGGCGGACGAGTTAGAAGCTGCCAGGTGGAAGCTGGCGGGGAGTGGCGTGGGAATCTGCTGAGCAGCGGCAGTGAGGAGTGAGTGGGCGTTGCCGTCCTGAGTGGCGGGGGTGGCGACGCGCAACGTGGCATCGAGTTGGGCTCGTTGCGGAATGCAGATATCGTGGCAGACAAGCCAGTTGACCGTGGCGGCAATGGGAAGGCTGGTGCCGGGTTGCGTGGCTGCGGAGACGGTGAAAGTTGAAAGCAGAACGACGTTGCCCTGGTAGCCGTAATCTGTGCCTGCAGTGGTGGAGAGGCGCGTAGGCGAAGGCCATTCGAGGGCTGCGGCGGTGACTCCAGGGGGAAGCTGCCAGTGAACGACGGGAGGCTCGCCTGAGTCTCCGGGATTGAGCCAGTAGATGTGCCAGTCCTTATCCATTACAAACTGGATGCCGATGCGGGTTTCGGTGCCGGGCTGCGCGGCGGATTGCTCCAGCAGGAGAGCCGCTTTGGAGTGCTCGGGCGGTTGCGGCTGCTGCGGGGCGTGCGAGCAGGCAGTGATGGAAGCGAGAGCACAGAGAGCGGCAACGAGCATGGGACGCATCAGAGAGGAGTCTCCACGAATTTGATGCGGGCAGGTGAATGGCCGATGCGGAGCTAGCGATCAAGAGGACGGCCAATCTCCCAGTGATAGCCGAAAGGATCGACGATGCGGCCCATGCGCCAGCCGTGTGCTTCGGTGACCGGGTAGACCGGCGATGCTCCTGCCGCGATAGCCTGCGCGAAGACGACATCCGGATCGGAGACGGTCAGAATCATTCGCACCGAATTGCCGGCTGCGGAGTCGGGGCCGAAGTCGCCATGTCCGGGAGACTCTTCGCTGAGCCAGAACTCGGCGCCGGCCACGGAGAGTCTTACCACTACGCCTCCTGATTCGTCGTCGAGCCGATAGACTTCGACTGCACCAAACGCCGATCGATAGAATTCGACTGCCTGAGCGCTGCGCCGAACTGACAGCCAGGGCTCAATTGAAGACGCGAACTCCTCTGCCATAAGTCTTCCTCGAGAAAAACCATTCAGACGCTAACTGTATTCCAGATGCTTGCGCAGAAAATCGAGCGAACGCTCTCGCGCCAGAAAGGCTGAGACGGGTTCGAAGCTGGCGCGAGCATCACAGTTGAAACCGTGTCCTGCGTCGTACCAAAAGATTTCGACTTCAGGATGCGCGGCGTGGACCTTCTCGACGTCAGCGGCGGGAATGTGCGCGTCTTGCTTGCCGAAGTGCAGCATGACGGGAGCGGTAGGAGTCTCAGCGGCGTAGTTACTGATGCGGCCCGCGTAGTATCCCACAACAGCCGACGGATGAAGCCTGGTGGCAGCGAGCCACGCCATGGTTCCTCCGAAGCAGTAGCCGATGACGCCAACCTTTTTGCCGGTAGGGCTGGCGGCAAAGTCCATGGCGGCGGCGATATCCAAGAGAGCTTTTTCGGGATCGAGCTTGGGCATGAGAGCCAACGCGGTCTGCATGTCAGGCCCATCGTAGCCGAGCTCCACGCCGCGTTCGACGCGGTCAAAGAGAGCGGGAGCCACGGTGAGAAATCCGTCGGAGGCATAGCCGCCGGCTACGGACCGGATGTGCGGGTTGACTCCGAAGATCTCCTGCACCACGACCAGCCCTGCGACAGGTTCGCCGTGCGGGCGGGCGACATAGGCGCTCAGCTCGTGTCCGTCGGCGGCCTTCAAGGTGACATTGGTATGGGTATGCATCTTCGCGCCTCCTGAAATAGAACCGGGAATGAAAATAGTGCGAATCCTAACGTCCGGCAAGCGCAGGGTGGTGCAGTTGTTGCCGCGCTGTTCCAGTTTGGGCAAAAGGCGCCTGGCCTGCACCCACATTTGCGCCGTAAAAGCACGACGCAGATGTGGGCCACCGGTTTAGAGAACCTTGCAGGCTTCTTCGAAGGGGAGACGCGGGCTGCGCGGGTAGAGTTTGCTGCGATCACCGTAACCGAGATTGCAGAGGAAGTTTGCCTTCCATTTGCCGTCGGGAAAGAATTCGGCGTTGACCTTGGCGGCGTCAAAGCCGGACATGGGACCGCAATCCAGACCGACGGCGCGCGCAGCGAGGATGAAATAGGCGCCCTGCAGCGAACCGTTGCGGAAGCCGCTTTCTTCGATGAATTCCGGCTTGCCGACGAAGTAGGAGCGCATGTCTGCGTGCGGAAAAAGGCGAGGCAAATGTTCGTAGAACTCAACGTCCCAGGCGATGATCGCGGTTGCCGGGGCGGAACGAGTCTTCTCCACATTGCCGGGAGCCAACGCAGGGATCAGACGATTCTTTGCTTCAGTGGTGGTCAAAAAAACGAATCGCGCGGGCGAACTATTAGCGCTGGTGGGCGCCATCTTCGCAAGATCGTAGGCTTTCTTCAGAACCTCTACCGGGACCGCTTTGGGGAGCCATACGTTATGGGTCCTCGCTTCTAGAAAGAGCTGATCGAGTGCTTCGCTGGAAATTTGATTGCTGATTACTGCCGCATCTTTTGCCATTCTTATCCTCGCGTTCTCGAACTGCGTGGTTTGTCCCGGAGAAATTCCGGGGTCACTTGTCTAGATGCGGGCGAGCAGGTGTGGGATTCGGCAAGAGATGAACGGCTACGGGCGCGAGGCGCGGTAGATGGAGACCTCAGGCTTGCCGAGAGTGTGCACGATGGCAACTTTGACGAGGCCGCGGGGATTGAGGCGCACGGCTTCGGCGACGGGATCTCCGGCGATGGCAACGATGTAGTCAGCTCCGGCGAAGGGCGCAGAACGGGCTGAATCCCAGGCAACGCGGGTGGATTCGCTGATGATGCGGGAGAAAGGAATGCCGGCGCGCTGAATGGCTCCAACGTAGTCGCTGGTGTACATGAGGACGGTCGCGTTCGGCGGAATCAAGCCAAGGGTTTCGGCGAGCTGCGATTCGAGTTGCAGGCGGCTGCGGCTGTTGACCCAGGCTTCGCGATAGCAGATGGGAATCATCCAGCGGCGGGAGAAGTTTTGGTCCTGCGAGCGGCGGGAGAAGCACCAGGCGGAGGAGCTGAAGGAAAAAAATGTGATGGCGAAGAGCGCAACGGTTACAGCCGGCGTGAAGCAATGACGAGTAGGCGGCCAGAGCTTACCGGCGGGTGCAGGCACCGGGCATAGGCGAGAGATGCCCCAGGGAATGAGAGCGGTGAAGACGGCGACGGTGGGAAGCAGTTCCAATCCGTAGCGCACGTTGTAGTAGGAGAACGGCCACCACTCGGGAATGAAGATGGGAACGCTGCCATAGGCGATGGAGTAGGCGTAGAACGGGAGCGGTATCCAGAGCAGAAGCCAGGCGGAGAAGCGGCGCAGGTGGAAGAGTGAGATCAGGACTCCGGCGGCGGCAAGCAGGATGAGCCAGTTTTGGCCCGAGGCTTCACCGAGGTTCATGCGCGCGGCCTTGAGGAAGTATTGTGCGGCCACCACAGGGTGATTTTCGCCGGGATAGGGAGGGTCTCCGGGACGCGCGGTGCGCTGGGCGATGGCTTTGGCGGAGTAGGGGCCATTCAGCCAGTCGAGAGGATGGCGATTGATTTTGTAGTTGTGCGCGAGCCAAAGCGTGGGGCACAGAGCAAGCAGCAGAATGAAATAGGCGAGCGAGCGGACGAGACGCTTGATCTGCTGCCGTGGCGGACGGGTGGCGAACCAGTTTTTGACGGGCCACAGCGCGCAGAGGGCTACGACAAAAGCGAAAATCCATCCGTCATAGCGGGTGAAGATGGCCGCAGCCAGGCAGCAGCCACAACGCTCGATGGCACGCCACGCAGGAAGAGAGCCGGGGCCGGATCGTCCGGCGGCAGCGGTTTGAGGAAGGCCGGCTGGTACGTCTCCATGCAAAGCTCGCAGGAAGTCGTCGAAGTAGACGACTGACCAGATGACGGCGGCAAGGTAGATGGACTCGGTCATGGCCGTCGCCTGCATGTAGAGCAGGGAGGGATTGAAGGCGTAGATGGCGGCAGCCAGCGAGGCAGGTGCGGCAGCGGTGCGGGCACGGACGAGGCGAAAGATTCCGACTATACCGAGGACGTAGGCCAGCATGGAGGGGATGGAGCCTCCGACGCCGGTGCGCCAGAGACGGTCATTGGCAACGAAGGGCGCAATGAGCAGATGCGGCAATGGCAGCCAGACGGAGCCAAGCTGATCCCATCCGGGATCGCGCGAGTCAGTGAAGCGGCGGGCAATGTTGAGGTGGGCGACGGCGTCACCGTAGAGCAGGATGTCTCCCTGGCGATAGAACCAGGCGAAGGCAACAAAGGACAGAAGTAGCGCGAAGGCGAAGACGAAGACTAGCTCGCCATTGCGCCCGAGTTCTTCGTTGCTGACGGTACGATCCTTACTCACTTAAAGCCGCCGGAGATTAGTCAAGATGAGTGAGGCTGCGGAAGAGCTGAAAACGCTCTTCGATCTCGTCACGAGTGAGTGAGATGAGCCGCTCGGGGCCAAAGCGCTCGACGGCGAACGAGCCCATGACGCCTCCGTAGAACATGGCGCGCTTGAGGACCGCGGGAGTAAGCGCAGGCTGCGATGCAATGTAACCCATAAAGCCTCCGGCAAAGGTATCGCCCGCGCCGGTTGGGTCCTGAACCTCGGCGATGGGCAGGGCCGGGGCGCGGAATGGATGCGAACCATCGGAGAAAAAGATGGTGGCGCCGTATTCTCCATGCTTGATGACGAGCGACTTGGGGCCGAGAGTGAGAATCTTGCGGGCGGCAAGGACCAGGCTGTGCTCGGAGGCAAGCAGTTTGGCTTCGCCATCGTTGATGAGGAGGATATCCACTTCCTTCAAAGTTTCGAGAAGCTCGGCGCGCTTGATGTTGATCCAGAGATTCATGGTGTCGCCGCCAACCAGCGAGACTCGCGGCATTTTGCGGCGCACGTCGAGTTGCAGCTCGGGCTGAATGTTGGCGAGAAAGAGAATCTCGGAATCGGCGTAGGCGGCGGGAACCTTGGGAGCAAAGTTCTCAAAGACGTTGAGGTCGGTGAAGTTGGTCTTGGCTTCGTTGACGTTCTCGCCGTACTCGCCGCCCCAATGGAAGGTGTTGCCGTGAGCGTGCTCGATGCCGCGTGTGTCTATGCCGCGAGCCGTGAGAACGGCTTCGTGGGTGGGAGTGAAGTCCTCTCCGACGACGCCGACGACACGAACCTGAGTGAAATAGCTGGCCGAGAGTGAGAAGTAGGTGGCGGCGCCGCCGAGGATCTTCTTGCGTTCGCCGAAGGGAGTTTTCAGAGTGTCAAAGGCTACGGAGCCAACCACGAGGATAGACACGTTATGCACCTGCCTTTGTGCCGAGATATTTGCCGACGAGCAGGTCGAGTTTGACGCGCGTGTCGTGAGGAATCATTTCGGGTGAGGTCATAATGGCCATGGCAAGCGCCTGTCCGCACTTGCAGGAGCGCTGCGCGGGCATGGCGGCAACCGCCTCACGAACTACGTTAGCGGCATTCTCCGCGTTGCGGTTGAGAACGCCGATGATCTGCTCGACGGTGACATGGTCGTGATCGGGATGCCAGCAATCGTAGTCGGTGACCATGGCGATGGTGACGTAGCAGATTTCGGCCTCGCGGGCGAGTTTGGCTTCCTGAAGGTTGGTCATGCCTACAAGGTCGAAGCCCTTGGCGCGGTAGGCGTTGCTCTCAGCCTTGGTGGAAAACTGTGGGCCTTCCATACAGACGTAGGTGCCACCGCGTTTGGTGACGACTCCCGCGGTCTGGCCAGCCCGGGTAACGATGGCGGCGAGCTCGGGACAGATGGGATCGCCGAAGCCTATGTGGGCAACGAGACCTTCGCCGAAGAAGGTAGAGACACGCTGCCTGGTGCGGTCGTAGAACTGGTCGGGAATGACGAAGTCGGTGGGCTTGTGCTCTTCCTTGAGCGAGCCGACAGCGGAGACGGAAAGAATGCGCTCGACTCCGAGCTGCTTGAAACCGTGAATGTTGGCGCGGAAATTCAACTCGGTGGGAAGGATGCGATGGCCGCGTCCGTGACGGGCTAGGAAAGCAACCTTGTGTCCAGCGAGAGTACCAAGGGCATACGCGTCCGAGGGTGCGCCGAAGGGAGTTTCGAGTTGGATTTCGTGAACCTCAGTGAGGCCCTTCATGGAGTAAAGACCACTGCCGCCAATGATGCCGATTTCTGCCTGTGCCAATGCAATCTCCTGCGGGTGCAAAAACGAAGTAAGCGGAAAAAGAAATTATACCGGAGCGGGACACACGCTGTGATGCGCGGTTGCGACGCACGCGCGTGATGCGAACGACTTCACTACGGAACGAGGGTGGTGACAGCGGGGATGAGTGCAGCGTGGAGCTTGGCGGCATCGGCCGAGGTGAAGGATTCGAAGGCCGTGACGGTGGGACCATCGACGTAGAGGCGCACAAGACCCTCCTCGGTATTCCACTCATGCGAGGACGATGGAGCGACGGACGCGGCATCGGACGCAACGCTCGACGGGTGCAGATCAGCCACCGGCGCATCGGTCGTGGGCACGGGTTGGACGGATTTGTAGCGCTGGGTAAGCGAGGACGTGTAAACGGAGGCGAATTGATTGGCCGACTCAGGAGCGGCAAAGTTGAGGACGAGGGCAAGCGGCGGAGGTGCGTCCTTGGATGATTTTTTGTTGGAGAGCGCCATGTAGTAGCCACCGCGCCAAGCGGGCGAGAGCTTGGCTGCAACTTCTTTGCCCGCCCACTGGCGGAGTATGACGTGAAGGTCTATTTCACCAATGCCGGAAACATCTTCCTGCTGCCAGTCAGGACCGAGAACTCCGTCGAGGGGCACCACCTTGAGTTTGGGCTGCGGCTCAGAGGCGAGGTAGGTGGCTGGCTCCATGATCTCGCGGGTGTCAAAGGGAGGGTGCTGGAAGACTCCGGCAAAGGCCGCCTGCTTGCCGCGCTTGAGGAGCAGGGCGCGAACGAACTCCATGCCATAGGAGTAGGGGAAGAGCATGGCCTCACGAAGATAGATTGGCGCCTGGGCGTACATGGGCGAAGAGTCTTCATCGAGGGCCGAGGCCTTCATGGAATCGACGAGAGCGGGGGCACTTTCGACGGTCTGGCCAACGGGCGCGAGCTGGTAGTCGTAGAGGGCGATCATGGCCTGGCCTTCGACGACGGATTGGCGCGCGGTGCGCTGCTCGTCGATGGCGAGTTGCGTAGTGTCGTCCTTGGAGTCATCGGCGACATTGAGCCACTTTTCGAGACCGTAGCTCTGATCCTGGAGGGCGTGGACGAGTTCGTGCGCCATTACCGGTTTCTGGAGCTCGGGCGAAACCCAGTCGAGGAGATAGACGGTTTTATTGTGGGCGTCATACCATCCCTCAACCTGCTCCTTGTAGAGGCCGAGCATGTATTCGCGGAGATTGAAATCGCGGGGCAGAAGTCCGAGGCGTTTGAGCGAGCGGGATGAGCGGTCAAAGCGCTCGCCGTTTCCCTGCTCTTTGAGACGTTTTTCGATGTACTTGGCGACCTCCTCGCGAGTGGCCAGCTTTTTCTTGACGGAGTGCAGAATGGGCAGGCCAGTGTGATCGCTGGCGAACTGGAGAATGTCGTCAACGGAGCGGAAAAGTTCCTTGGCTTCGGCCGCGGTAAGGCGGTGCTCTTCGGTGGCGACAGGCTGCGATGCGGGAGCATCTTGCGCAGGAGCGAGAATGGCGAGCAGGAGGACGAAGGGAACGAGTTGGAGCAGCCGGCGGAGGAGTTTCATCCACGTCCTTTGATGGGGAAGCTATGGAGAAACGATACCATCCTCCGAGGGCAAGGAGGGAGTGCAGGAGCCAGCCCTGTCCCAGAAGTTGCGCGGCAGGGCTGGCGGAAGCTTTAGGCGGCCTTCACCTGGATGCGAGTGCCCTTTGCATTACTGGCTTTAGGCAGCGTGAGTTCGAGGACGCCATCGCGTAGGACGGCGGTGGCATTTTCGGTATCGACTTCCCTGGGCAGTGTGAGCGCACGGAATATCTGGGTACCCTCCCGTTCAGAGTAGGAGACTTGTCCCTTGGTCCTTTCTCGCGACTGCTCGGTTTTGCCGCGAATGATGAGGCGTTTAGGTTCGAGCTGAATGTCAAGGTCCCTTGCGCTGAGGCCCGGCACCTCGGCATAGACACGCAGGTCGTTATCACTCTCGGTGATTTCGACCGGAACGAAGCGGAGCACTTCTGATTCGGCACGTATCCAATCTTCGACTTCATGGCCGGATGTGTAGCCGCTGCTCTGCCAGAGTTCGTGAGCGCGACGGGTGATGGCCTCCTGTAGTTCGTGGACACTACGCTCAAAGAGGTTGTCGTCCTCCGACATGTTGACCATAGCGGATGGGTTGACCAGAAGTGGCCGTGCGACTGCTTCAAGACTCAGTGCACTCATGGGACGGTTCTTAGACATGGCATTACCTCCGTGGTACGGAATGTTCTGGTAGAGATGGTTTGCCAGCTCGAAAGCTGAATATGTATGCAATGGTTTCGGTTTGTGCAGGGCGCCGTCGAGAGTGACGGGCGCTTCTTACGCGATTGCCCGCACGATATACAACATCCTGTTCAGCCTCAAGCCAAAACGAAAGCTGATGCGTGCAGCGCGAAGCGGGCGGGTTCGCTATAATCGGATGTTCGGTTGGGCGCATATGGATTGTGTTCGGATTATGTCTACAACTTCCCTTTCACAAAAGTTCGGAGTGCAGGCGGTCACCGGGGAATACGCCGGGGCAGAGACGGTGCTGCGCTTTGCTTCCGTGGCCGAGGAACTGGATGCACTGCGGCACGGGTGTGGCGTCTTCGACTTGGGATGGCGCGGCAAGCTGGTAGTGAGCGGCGAAGACCGGGTGCGTTGGCTGAATGGGATGGTCACGAATAACACGCGCGATCTGTCACAGGACTTTGGCAATTACAGCTTTCTGCTGAACGCGCAGGGACGCATTCAGGCGGACATGCTGGCCTTTCAGCGTGGCGAGTTTTATGTGCTGGAGAGCGAGGCTGGACAGATCGCGGCAATTCGGGAATTTCTCGAAAAATTCATCATTATGGATGATGTGGAGATCGGCGACATCGGCGGGAAGCTGACCTCGATTGGAGTGACAGGGCCTCGCACGTTGGAGGTGCTGGAACGCGCAGGGCTGATGGTGAAAGAGCTGAGGCCGGGAGAGATTGCGGATGGAAGCTGGGAGGGACGCGGATTTTCTCTGCTGCGTGACCCGGTGCAGGCGCGGAACTGGTACGAGTTGTGGCTGGCTCCAGAGAACGTAGAGATGTTCTGGAATAGGCTGATCGAGGCCGGAGCGTTAGCCGTGGGAGCCGAGGCCCTGGAGTGGCAACGGATTCTGCTGGGGCTGCCGCGAGTGGGGGCAGACACGGGCGGGCGCGAGATGGTACAGGAGACAGGACAGGAGTACGCACTGAACAGTGCCAAGGGCTGCTACATCGGGCAGGAGATTGTGGAGCGCATCCGGGCGCGAGGACAGGTGCATCGGCGCCTTATGGGATTGATTGTGGACGGCGCGCTGCCGCCTCGCGGAAGCAAGGTGATGGCCGGAGAAAAAGAAGCAGGCGAGATCACCAGTGGCGCGGAGATGATTGTGGACGGTGTAAGGCGAACGCTAGCGCTGGGATATTTGCGGAATAATTTCGCGGATAACAGCGAGAGCCTGCAGGTGGACGGAAGCGCGGTGCGGGTTGCAGCGCTGCCTTTTGAGTTCTAAGAAATAATTTCTGCTGCGATGGGAAGAGTGAGATGGAAAAAGAGAAGAAACCAGAGTTCGTAGTGACCGATCGCCGGAAGTTCAACGTGGATGGAGAGCCGAGACCGGATGCTCCGGTAGCGACGGAGACGGCAAGCGCGCCGCCACCTGTTGCGGAGATTAAGAAGCCTGCGGCAGAGCCGGTTGCACCGCCGGTGCCACCCAAAACGCCAGCAGCGGCAGAGAAGAAGAGCGTCGCGACCTTCCCGTCCAGTTCAGAGATTGAGACCGGCTATAACGGCGACCGGGAACGCTCGGCCTTCGGCGGGCAGAAGATGGAGTTTGTTCATCTGCTGGATATGCTGGTGCAGACGGCGATGATGTACGCCGGAGCGATGGAAAGCGGGACGGAACGGCGAGTGGACGTGGTGGGTCTGCGGCAGATGATCGACTTGATCGCGGTGCTGGAAGAAAAGACCAAGGGTAACCTGACGGAACAGGAAAATGAGATCCTGAAGAACACGGTCTTCCAACTGCGCATGACGTACATGGAGATCGTGAACATGATTCAAAACCAGGCGCTGCAGAAGGCGCCGGGCGCGCCGGGGGCTCCACGCAAGTGAAGCCCGGCACGGTAACAGTGCTGGGCAGCGGGACCTCGATGGGTGTGCCTACGATTGGATGCAGCTGCGCGGTCTGCCGCTCAATGGATCCGAGGGACCGGCGCATGCGGCCATCGGTGATGATTGAGTGGGCAGGACAGAGCTTGGCTGACGGGTACGCGGCAACGGACGCCGCTCCGGCTGCAGGCGCCCGCCGCATCATCATCGACAGCGGGCCGGACTTCCGCGAGCAGGCGTTGCGGGAAGGCATCGACCGGCTGGACACGGTGCTGTACACGCACGGCCATGCCGACCACATTCTCGGGCTCGACGACCTGCGGCCACTGACCTATGCGCGGGTAACTGGCGGCGGGCGGTTGCCGCTCTACGCACGGCCGGAGACGGCACGGATTGTGCGGTCGGTATTCAAATACATCTTCGATGACAACTACAAGTACGGCGGAATTGCGAAGGTGGAGTTGAACGAGATCGACGGACCATTCGATCTGCTGGATCTGAGGGTGATTCCGGTGCCGGTAATGCACGGCGAAGCGGAGATCATCGGCTACCGCATCGGACGATTCGCGTATCTAACGGACTTCAGCGCGATTCCGGATCGCTCGATTGAGATGCTGAACGGCGTGGATGTTGTGTTTCTGGATGCGCTGCGGCATGAGCCGCATCCGACGCACTCGACGGTGGCGAATTCGCTGCAACTGGCAGAGCGAATCGGGGCGGCACAGACCTACTTTACGCACATGAGCCACGACCTGGGACACGAGGCGACGAACCAGACGCTTCCGCCGGGCGTGCGGCTAGCCTACGACGGGTTGCGCGTCGAAATTAACCTGGAGAGCTAAGAGTGCAGGTATTCGCATCACTGGACGAGGTACCCATTGACTTTGGGCCAACGGTGCTCACGGTGGGCAACTACGATGGCATCCACCTGGCTCACCAGAGGCTGCTGCGGACCATCAGCGCACGAGCGAAGGAGCTGGATGCGCGCTCCCTGCTGGTGACCTTCGATCCGCATCCGGCGCGGATTCTGCGGCCCCATGGCGGAGCACCGTTGGTGACTCCAATGCCGCGCAAAATGGAGATACTGGGCGAGTGTGGCCTGGACGCGGTGGTGGTGATTCCCTTCACCCGCGACCTCTCCATGATGCCCGCGTATGAGTTTGCCGAAGAGATTCTGTTCAACCGGCTGCACGCCATTGAAATCCACGAGGGATTCAACTTCCGCTTTGGACACAAGGCCGAGGGCGATGTAATTCGTCTGCGCGAGTTTGGGCGGAAGCTGGGCTTTGCGGTTGTGGCACATGAGCCGATACGGATGGGCGGGATGGTGGTATCCAGCAGCAACGTGCGCAAAGCGATACAGGACGGCAAGATGGATAACGCGCGACACTTGCTGGGACGCGTATTCAGCATCGACTCGACGCCGGGGCGTGGCCGGGGATATGGCTCAAAATATACGGTTCCAACGGTGAACCTGGCGCGGTACAGCGAACTGACTCCGGCATTTGGCGTGTATGTGACCGAGATGCGGATTAACGGCGAAAACTTTCAGGCGGTCACGAATGTCGGCAACCGTCCGACGTTTGGCGCGGACTCGTTTGCCATTGAGAGCTACATCCTGAACTTCCATCCCCTCGACTTAACCAACGAAACACCGATCCGGCTGAGCTTTCTGCACCGTCTGCGAGCGGAAGAGAAGTTTCCCAGCGTCGAGGCGTTGAAGGAACAGATTGGCCGGGACGTGGCGAAGGCAAAGAGATATTTCCGGCTGCTGGATGCCGTGCGAGGAACGTAAGAGTCACTCTGTAGTGGAATGTGACGCATGAGGGATTTGAAGGAGCAGGAGCGCGCTGCCATCGAAGCTGTCGCCAGACGGTTCTCGGCAACGTGGGAAAAGGGGAGTGATCTCGCCGACGCCTATTTCATCGTCGATGGGAAACGGGTTGCTGTTGACATCTCAACCCTCAAACGGCGCGGCACTGGCCAAGGTAACGCCGCTAAGCCACATTTGAGGTTCGATAAGGTTGCGACCAGGCTCATTGAACGTCTGCAAGCCACCCTTGGCAAAACCGTGCCGGACGGCATGACAGTGTTGCTGACCATCACTGCTCCCATCCGTTTACCATCGAAAACCGCAGCCTCACTGGAGGACAAAATACAAAACCTTCTCGCGCGGGGATTGCCGCGGCGAGATGAGAAAGAGACGATTCACGGGAATCGTGTCCAGATTCGACTTTTGAGAGGCGGACCTGAGCAAGCGCCAAAAATGATTGGGTTCGTGCACAATTCCGATTCAGACCCATTTCTACTCTTGGAGATAACAAGTGAATTGCTTGCGCTAATCAGCCTCGAGACTGGCAGGCGTGTGCCGAGGCTTGGGGACGATCGATGGCTTGTAGTGATAAGCGCCGAAAGAATTTCATGCTTGGAGGCATATCGCTACATCTATTCACAGCTGGGCATGGCGACCGGCTTCAAGAAGATTCTCATGGTGTTTGGCGATGGAGATGTCGGGGTGTTGTGGGAATGAAACCGGTTGTGTGCTGCAGCCTCTCAGTTCAGGATGAACATCTCACTCCATCGGCTCGAATGGAGATGGGCGGCCCGCCGGTTGCGCATCAATCTGCACCAGAACGGTAGAGGCTAGGACGAGCGCCATCCCCACAATCTGAACCCCTCCCATCATCTCTCCCAGCACAAGCGCTGCAATCAAAATGGAAAAGACCGGCTGCAGGCAGCTGGTGACGATGGCGCTGGTGGCGTCGAGATGCTTCAATCCATAAAAATAAAACGAGAACGGTACCATGATGGAGACGATGGAGAAGATCGCCATGAAGATCCACTGCGGGCCTGTGTAGTGCGCGGCGACGATGCTCCAAGGAGGATTAACGAAGAGCCAGCAGACTGCCGATCCCACAAGCGACCAGGCGAGGATGATCCAGGAGTCGTGGGACTGGATGAGATGGCTCGCAAAGACGGCGTAGAAAGCGAGCGCTACAGCGGCGATGAGCGCAGCGCTGACTCCGATGAAATCAAAGCGGAGCTGGCCAGGCACGACGGCGAGCCAGGGAAAACCAGAGGTGTGGTTGACGATTCCGATGGCGAGCACCGTGCCGAGGACGGCGACCACGACTCCGCCGATGCGGAAAAATGTTGGCTTCTGCAGCTTGCGGAAGAGCATCCAGAGCAGCACAAAGACAGGGGCAAGATACTCCAGCGTGATGGCGGTTGCGACCCCGATATGCTTGATGGAGAGATAGTAGTAGTAATTCGAGGCGGCGATTCCAAAGACGCCGACGAGCATGCAATCGCGCAATTCGCTGCGCTTCAAATGGATGGAGCGACGGCCCTGGACAAGCCAGACGGCGGGGAACATGAGAAGGGCTGCGATGGAGGAACGGCTCTGCGCGATCATCAGCGGCGAAATTGGCGGAACGATGGAGCCAAAGAGACGGAAGTGTCCGAGAAAGAGGGCGCGGCCCATGTTGGCCGAGATGGCAAACAGGAGCGCGGAAGCTCCGACGCAAAGGCAGCCGATGACGGCCGAGGGAGTGCGGCGCGTCAACCGAGGCGCCTGATCCCCAGCGGCACCATTGCTGACCAATGTTTCGCCGGACTGCATGTTGAAACTCCCTTCGATGGAACTAGCGCCGATTGTCGGTTTGCGGTTCGGGATGAATGAGAACGCGAAACAGTTGCGGCACTTCCAGCTTAAAACGAATCTCCAGTGCGGTCATAATGTCGTGCACGCGCGCCAGCGGAAGATAGTCGCGCATGGTGACGTGACAGGAGAGAAAGATGTGGCCGCTCATGCGCTTGAAGACGATCTCGTGGACGTCTACCACGTCGGGGAAGGCGGCGGCACTGGACTTCAACTTCTCCTCCAGTTCGTGATTCTGAAAGATAGCCTCGCTGGCTTCAATGGTGGCGGGCTCACTCTCGATGTGAGTGAGGATGGAAGTGATCTCGGGAACATGGGCGCGAATGTCGGCCTCAAGAGCGGTAACGTGGTCGTGGGCGGCTGACAGCAGCATGGTCTCATCGAGTTCGATGTGTAGTTCGACGTGAATCTCGCCTTCAAGATCTTGCACGCTGATGTCGTGCACAGCGAGATTGTTACGTAGCGCGGCGGCGCGGATGCGGTCGAAGGTGCTCTCGGTGCCGAGTGCGCGGGGAACAGCGTTGACCAGCACATCGGAATCGCCAAGCAGCTTGCGAATACGCTGGCGGACCTCGGTGGTAACGACATCGGAGGCCTGGAAAGTGACGTTGCGTGCAAGAGCGACGGCAACGTCGGCAAAGTAGCGGCTACCCGCTTTGCGAATGCGGACGCGCTCCACGGCCAGCACACCGGGAACACTGCGAATCTGGGCGATCATCGCATTGCGGATACCGGCGGGCGCAGCGTCGAGCAGGCCATCGAGAGTTTCACGCGCAAGCCGCCAGCTAACCGAAACAATGATGCCGGCGACGCAGAGGGCCGAGATGGGGTCAGCCTTCGCGAGCCAGCCGATATGGTACTGGCGTCCAGCCCAAACAAAGCCGAGGCCGGCGATGACGACCGAGCTGGACCAGATGTCCGTGGCGAAGTTCAGGGCGTTCGCCTGCAACGTCTGGCTGGAATACTTGTCGGCCACACGCTTGAGAGAGCGCGAACGCCAGTAATCAAGAGCGATGGAGGCGCTCATGACGAGCAGTGCCCAGATGCTGGGCTCGATATCCACGTTACGGAAAAACAGGCGGTGAATCGCCTCCCAGACGATCCAGCCACAAGTGGTGAGCAGCAGCCCTGTCTCGATGAAGGCGGAGAAATTTTCTACCTTGCCGTGGCCGTACTGATGATCGGAGTCGGCAGGCAGGTCACTGACTCTCACGGAAAAAAAAGTGACGGCGACGGCGACGAGATCAATCGACGAGTGCATGGCTTCGGAAAGAATTCCGATGCTGCCACTCAGAAATCCCACGACGAACTTGAAGATGGTCATGAAGACGGAGACCAGGACACTGTTACGCGCAACACGGGTCTTCTCAGCGCGCATCAGCTCGGGATCGATCATCGTAGTGACCATGCTATGAGCTTATCGTGGCCGAAGAGCGATGCCAAGAGCAGTGGCGCTATTCACCGGCGTATTGTGCTACGATCAGGAATCCATTGTCCCAAGCCCTATAGGCTGGCCACGCTAATCCGGCTTGCCTGCGGCGGGCATCCACAGCTCGACGAGGCTCCGCTTTGAACGACCTACGCCCCACCATCCTTATAACCGGAATAGCTGGAAACCTTGGCACGCGGCTGCTTCCACTGCTAAGCGAATTTCGCGTGGTTGGCGTGGACGTTTCTCCGGTTGCAGGGCAGGCTGACATGGTGGTTCGCCGGTTGGATTTAGGCTGGGAGAGCTCATGCGTGGAGCTGGTTCGGCTGCTGCGTGAGAGCGGCGCGGAGGCCGTAGTGCACCTGGCATCCGCCAGTGAACCGCTACGCGCCGGGGACAGCAACCGGGAGCACACCTGGCAGGTCAATGTGGCGGGAACAGCACGGGTGATGGAGGCGATCTCCGAGGTAAACCGGCACCTGGGAAGGATTCGCAAATTCATAACCATAAGCAGCGGTCTTATCTATGGCTCAGAGACTCGCCCGCTGGTGGATGAAGCAGCACCGCTAGGAGCACACACGCTCAGCTACGCGGTGCAGAAGGCCGAGGCCGATGAGGCCGTGCGCTACAGGTCCGGCAGCATGGGACGTTGCAGCACCTACCTGCTGCGGCCACCTATCTTTGCTGGCGCCTCGGTAGAGAGCTACATGGTGAGCGCGATCCGCGGGCAAGCCTTTGGCAGCGGATCACTGGCGCATAGACTGAGGCGCAGATTCGGGCGGCTGCCTTTCCTGCTGCCCATGGGAAAAGAATACCCGCAGAAGCAATTCCAGTTTGTACACGTGTATGACATGGCACGGCTGATTGCATGGCTGCTGCAAAGGCGATCGCCCGAAAACGGTGAAGTGCTCACGCTGAATGTTGCAGGCTCGGGATCGCCGGTGAGCATTGCGCAGTGCGCCGAAATTGCCCGCACCGGGATCGTGCATCTGCCCTCAAGACGCTTGTGCATGCAGGTGTTGCGGTTATTGTGGAAGCTGGAAGTGACCTCGGTACCTCCCGAAGCGTTTCCTTACATGACGGGCTCGCACACCATGAGCACAAAGCAGTTGAGAGAGCTGCTGGCTGGCGATTATGCCAAGGTCATACAGTATTCGAACGAAGCCGCACTGCGGGACAGTGTTGCGGAAGTGCAGAAGAGCCAGGCAATCCCAGCCGACGCAGTTCCCTCACCCAAGTAATTACTTCTTTCCCCAGTACACACCGGCAACACCAAAGGTATAGGGCGTGTAGTTAACCTCGCGGAAGCCGGCGGCTTTCATGCGCGCGAGCATCTCTGGTGGCTGCGGAAAGCGCGCTACGCTTTCTGGAAGGTATGCGTAGGGGCCGCGAGTTCCGGAGATCACGGAGCCGATGGCGGGCAGAACGCGGCGGAAATAAAAGCGGTACAGCTTGCCCAGCAGGCCGCTGGGTTCACCAAAATCCAGAATTGCGACTTCGCCATCGGCGGCGAGAACGCGATGAATTTCAAGCAGTCCCGCATCGTAGTTGGCAAGGTTGCGGAAGCCGAAAGCCGAAGTGACCAGATTGAATCGGGCGTCGGCAAAAGGCATTTGCAGGGCATCGGCCTCAACCCACTGCAGCGGAAGCCCAGCACTCTTGCGGGTGGCGCGGCAGAGCATAGGGTGAGCAAAATCCGCACCTACGATGGAAGCTCCTGTGGCTCCTGCCTGGCGGTAGAGCGCAAATGTCATGTCTCCGGTGCCGCAGCAGAGATCGAGCACCGCAGCGCCGGGACGCCGGACAATGTGACGGAAGCGGCGGGCGGTGCGCCACCACCAATAGCGATCGACGTTGAGCGAGAGAACGTGATTCAGCAGATCGTAGCGCGGAGCGATGTTGGAAAACATCTGGCGCACGGCATTGGCCGCCTCAGCCTGATCCTGTGCGGGTGAAACCCGGGCCCCGAGCGCGGCAGAGGCACTGCCCGGTGGCGGCTGTTTCGCTTCATCCATCTTCTTCATTCCGTTCTGGCACCTACGCCTGCGAGAGGCTGCGCAACTCCTCTACCGCCTGGAGCACGGCGCGTTCCGGAACATCGGTAACCACTTCCACCTGGCCGATCTCACGCGGGAGGATGAAGTGTACCTGTCCGTCCAATGTTTTTTTGTCATTCGCAAGCCGCCGAAAGATTGCCTTGGGGCGGACATCGACCTTGGGCAACGGAGCGTAGGCCAGCACCTGGCGAATAATGCGCTGGGCCGCCTCCGCCGGGGTCTTTTGCATCCCGACGGCGATAAGGGCTGCGGCCACCATTCCCCAGGCTACGGCTTCGCCGTGGAGAAAAACCTTGAAACTGGTTTCCGCTTCGAGGGCGTGGCCGATGGTATGTCCAAAGTTAAGAATCTTGCGCAGGCCGTGCTCTTCCTCGTCCTGCCCTACCACTTCGGCCTTCAGGCGCACCGACTCGGCGACCAGCCACTCCAGCGAACCGGGATGCTTGGCAAGAAGCTTCTCGCGATTCTGCTCCATGAACTCGAAGATTTGCGGGTTGCGGATGACTCCCGCCTTCAGCGACTCGTAGAGGCCGGAGCGATATTCGCGATCGGGCAGAGAGCTGAGCACCTCTGTGTCCACCAGGACGAGCTCGGGCTGCTTGAATACGCCGACAAGATTCTTGCCAACCTTGAGGTTGACGCCCGTCTTGCCACCCACCGAGGAATCGACTTGCGCAAGAAAGGTGGTGGGAATCTGCGCGAAGCGGATACCGCGCATGTAAATGCCGGCGAGGAATCCGGTGACGTCTCCGACTACTCCTCCGCCCAACGCAATCAGTACGGTATTGCGATCAGCCTTGAGCTTGACCAGATGCGTAGAGAGATCATCGACGGTCGAGAGCGTCTTGCGGCTCTCGCCATCGAGCATTTCAATCACATCGACCCGCGCGCCATCGGAGGCGAAGGAATCAAGCAAAGGCTTACCCCAGTGGCGGCGAATGGGCGCGGCCGTGACGATGACGAAGTGGCGTGCCGTGGGCAGAGTTTCACGCAGGTGGCTGGCGGCGGAGCGCAGCAGCCCCTGCTCGATGAGCACGTCGTAGGACTTGGTTCGGGTTTGAATCGGTATGCGGATCAAGTCTCCATATTATCAGCATGGTGGAGTTGCGGAACCGCAGCAGGCGAGCATGAGAGGAATGTCTCACGGTGTTACCATGAACCATCATCATGATCTCCACCTTTGACTTCATTGTTGTTGGGGCCGGTGTGGCCGGCCTGCGAGCAGCCATTGAGCTGAATCAGCACGGCTCGGTGCTCTGCCTGACAAAACGCGGACTCACTGAATCGAATACGCAGTATGCGCAGGGCGGCATAGCCGTGGCGCTGGGGCCAGACGATTCGCCGGAGCTTCATCTGCGGGATACGCTGGCTGCCGGTGCTGGACTCGTGGACGAAAACGCCGCACGCACGCTGGTGACGGAAGGCCCGGACCGGGTGCTGGAGCTGCTCGATTGGGGCGTGCGCTTCGATCGCGACGCGCAGGGACAGCTGGCATTCACCCGCGAAGCCGCGCACTCGCGCAACCGCGTTCTGCACGCCGATGGCGACTCGACGGGACGCGAGATTGGCCGCACCTTGCACGAGCACGCCAGCCAACTTAGCAACATCCACTTTGGCGAGTTTGGATTTACCCGCGACCTGCTGCTACAGGATGGACGCGTGGTGGGGGTGGAGATTCTGCACGACGACGGCAGCACGGAAACAGCAACGGCCCGCGCGGTGCTGCTGGCCACGGGCGGCGCAGGCATGGTCTTTGCCAATACGACGAACCCCGACGTGGCGACCGCCGACGGAGCTGCGATGGCATGGCGCGCCGGAGCCGAGCTGAGCGACATGGAGTTCGTGCAGTTTCATCCCACGGCGCTCTACATAGAGGGCGCGCCGCGTTTTCTGATCTCTGAAGCATTGCGCGGCGAGGGCGGCTACATTCGCAACCGCAAAGGCGAGCGATTCATGACCGCCTATCACGATATGGCCGAGCTGGCGCCAAGAAACGTGGTCTCCAGTGCGATCCATCGCGAGCTGGAGAAGAGCGAAGCCGCCGATCCCATGGTCTACCTGGATGTGACCCACATCGACGCCGAGGAGCTGAAGCTGCGCTTCCCGAGCATCTACCGAACCTGCAAACAATATGGCGTGGATCTCACGCGCGAATGGATTCCGATTCGTCCGGCTGCACACTATGCTATGGGCGGGGTGCGTACGGATCAGGATGGACGCGCATCGCTGCCTGGTCTCTACGCCGCCGGTGAAGCGGCTTGCACCGGAGTACACGGAGGCAATCGCCTGGCGAGCAATTCCCTGCTGGAAGGATTGGTCTTTGGAGCGCGCGCCGCACACGCCATGACCGCCGAGCGCGCCCCCGCCAGCTTTGATCACGCCAAGACCGGCGTAACGTATGGAGCCTTCGGCGAGGGCGACCACGAGAAACTGCGCCTTGAAACGCGACAGCTGATGGAGAGCAACGTGGGAATTGTGCGCGATGCCGAAGGGCTTGCCGCGGCGCAGACGAGGCTGAAGGAGATTCTGGCGGCAATGCCCGCGCCCAGCAACCGCCCGCAGGCCGAAAGCCGCAACATTGTGGAGAGCGGATTAGCGATTGCGCGCTCGGCTCTGGCTCGCACCGAAAGCCGCGGCGGCCATTATCGCAGCGACTATCCCGCGACCGACGATGCACGATTCCGAAAACATTCCGTAATCACGGGCACGACGGTGCGCTTCCAATAAAGCTCCCGGCAAAGGATGATTTCCTAATGTCCGGCAGCGGCGGCTTTGTACGAGCAGTGGCTCTTGGCGAATCCGCGAGTCGCTGGTATGATTGCCCAGTAGGACACCACCCAGGTTTGTGGGGCTATAGCTCAGCTGGGAGAGCGCATCGTTCGCAATGATGAGGTCGTCGGTTCGATCCCGACTAGCTCCACCAAAAGATTCAACGATTTACAAGCCTTCCTAAACACAATCACATTCTATTTCGTTTCCAATTCAACATCGGTTGATCGCGGCACTTCTGTCTTCTGCCTTACAGTCAGGTTCGAAGCCGTACTTGGGATAGTCATAGAGTGAATCGCCGGGCTGCGGTTTCGTCGGCGGCTCATATTCATTTATGGGTTCATCAATTTCTCGAAAGGTGCAAATGTCCCTCTCGACCGCGCCCCGCATGTATTCCCGTATCTCCGCTATGCGGTCGAACATGGCATCTTCGTCACCGTCGTCAAACGTGTGCACCGAGCCATCAGGGCTGTAGTAGCCGAGGAGCAACCCTGCGTTGTACTTGCGCTGAGCCGATGCCCTAAGGCGGTTGAGGTGGTAACTGTGGCGGGAATCTGGATACGACGGCTCAGAACAGCATTCCACAAGCGTTCCCTTGGGGTGGCAGCCGATGGTGTATAGCCGGGAATTGTTCTTTCCCCTAAACACGAACATTACGCCAGCGTCGTAGTTTATGCGATCGAAGTTCATACCTTCATTAAGGGTGCATGTTTACCGGCTCCCGAACACTGCGTCCGCATCGGGGGTGGCTGCGACCTATACAATACCAGCGGATTGCAAATAGGCGCTGTATTGCCTATCCGATGAGATTACGTGCCTCTGTAGCCACTCATTGAGGAAGCCAAGTAACGCCAGACTTCGCATGAGTGTGTCATCATCAAAGTCTTTTGCGAGAACCAATACTTTCTCCATCAATTTGGCGTGCTCGGTTTTGTGGCGGAGGTAATCCGGATACTCAGCTTGGAGCATCATGCTCTCCTCATAGGAGAAATGTTTACGGCAGTAGATTTCGAGCCGCTCCAGAATGATGGGGACGACCTCCGCAACGTTACCCATCCTCATAGCGCTGTACAGCTCGTTTACCATCTCGAACAACTTTTGATGTTGCAAATCGATCGACTGTACACCAACCGAGTACTCAAGCCGCCATTCTACGAGAGCCATTGGCCTCTCTCCAGCCTCTTGAAACGTTCAAGTGAAACTCCAATTCAGAATTGGGAGATTGATCGTGAGCCATATCGGCAGGATGGAGACAAATCATGAGAAAAATGTTCCAGCAGAGTGTTATTGTCCGATGGAGCCGTTCGGGTGAGTCCGGCCACCTTGAAAGAAACGGTGACGTACCATGCTCCGGCCAAGCAGATAAAAAATGACGACCAGGGCGACAATGAACAGAAATTTTCTAATTTCATTCCAGCGCGGCTTTTGGTCTCCAGAGCCCGGCGTATTCGAAGAAATTGTCATCGGAGCTGCATCTCCCCCGGTCAGTGGCCGCACTTGACCTACACGCACCGTCAATAAGAGCTATTGCCGAGTCGCCAGGATGTCCGTTTCAGCGTGTGCCGGAAAAGCAGTGAACTGCACAGATTGGATATTGGCAAAGTGCTCGGCCACAAGGTGTGGACAATGGCACAGGTTCGACTGTGTACGCTCGGCCATATACATCCGTTGCATAAGCTGTTAGGCTTCTCTCAGCATCTGATTTGGACGGACGCAGCGGTAGAAGCGCCCTGAGAGCGAACAACCAAGCGCCTTCGGTACACGTATCTTCTTACAAATCCCTCCGACTCACTCAGCCAGATTTCAATTCACAAAGGAACACGTATCATCATGGAACAAGGAACAGTGAAGTGGTTTAACGACGCAAAGGGATTTGGATTCATCAGCCGCCAGAATGGCGAAGATGTCTTCGTGCATTTTTCAGCGATTCAGGCAAGTGGCTTCAAGAGCCTCCCTGAAGGTCAAGCGGTGCAGTTTAATGTTGTCAAGGGACCGAAGGGCTTGCAAGCAGAGAATGTGACCATTCTCTAATTTCTGAGTTTGAAGAGTTTCACAAAAGGGTGGCCCTAGGGCTGCCCTTTTACGATTTCTGTTCATGCTGACGGGCGAAGTACCCCCGATGCAATCCTATGAACGCCAACCTGCGATTCAAGAACTCTTCGGTAATCAACAAGATTTATCTTACCGTATAAGGTGAGTTTCTGATTTGAGGTGCTTCCACTTCGAAGGAGAATCCATCATCCATCGGGCAGAATGGGCCGAAAGGGATGCGGTGAGGTGCAGTAATGGCTAAGAAGTTGCATCGTCTTGATGATGAACAGGTAGGTTTCTTTTGCCCCGGCTGTAAATGCTTGCACGAGGTTCGAGTTGCCGGAGAAGGTCAGCCGCTCTGGTTGTGGAATGGAAGCATGGAGTCTCCTACCATCACTCCAAGTGTCGATGTTGAAGGTGTCTGCCGTAGCTTTGTAATTAATGGCACCATCCGCTTTCTTCTTGGCAGTTCTCACTCGCTTTCAGGACAAACGGTAGAGATTCCGGACTGGCAATAGTCGCACGTCTCGGTTAGGTCTGAAGTGCCAGCCGACGCCGTCTCCACGGTTAAGGAACCCTTCTCATCGAGATGTTTGGGCAGCGCTAGAATAAACATGACACTGCTACGCTATGCTCTGGAAGGAGACCACATGGCGACGTTAGGGCTGATTGAATACGACGACGCGGGTCCTGAAGTTCGCGCTGTTTACGATGACATCATGGCCACCCGCAAAATTGACCGGGTGAACAATTTCTGGAAGGCCATTGCCCACGACCCTGCCACCTTGAAGCGTACGTGGGAGAGCATCAAGCAGATCATGGCGCCGGGTGCGATCGATGCGCTCACCAAGGAACTGATCTACGTCGCCGTGAGCGTTACAAACAACTGCGTATATTGCATCGCAACTCACACCGCATCAGCCCAAAATAAGGGCATGACGGACGAAATGTTCGGGGAACTCATGGCGGTCATAGGCATGGCAAACGAAACGAACGGCCTCGCCACCGGATATCAGGTCGAGATTGACGATCAGTTCAAGAAAAAGTAGAGCCCCAGTCCATTGATTCGGAGCAGTCTTCTTCACAAGTTCAATGCAGTCGCTCTACCCGGCCAGTGTCGAGGTCGTAATAAGCCTCGATAATGCTGAGTTTCCCTTCGTCTGCTGCATGCTTAAGAATTGAACTATCAGCAAGGAGAGCCTTAGCGGTTCTATGGACGTGATCGCGAACCGCAAAATCAATGAGAGCGTCCCCCTTATTCGGGGCACCTGCTGCGCAGGACGGTAGCACTGGTTGCACAACCGCATCGAGGTTAGGAGACGGCATTTTATCGCCGGAGCAAGCCGCCTTCACGGCACCACAGCTCTGGTGACCCAGTACCACAATGACCTTGCTCCCCAGGTGCTCTACGGCATATTCGAGACTACCTATCCCTATCGCGTCGGCGCTATTCCCCGCAGAGCGCACCACGAAGAAATCGCCCAATCCCTGATCGAAAAGAATCTCCGGAGGCACTCGACTGTCGGAGCAACTCAACACAGCGACTTCGGGTTGTTGACCCTTTGCAAGCCTTTGTCGCTGCTCCACGTAGTTGTGTGGATGCGCTTTGTCACTGACAAATCGCTGATTTCCACTCACTAGCTTCGCCCATATCTGTTCTGCCGACGCCTTGTGAACTTTTTCCTTCTCAACACCGGCATGCGCTCCGGTTTGCGCCGCCACGGGGCTCGGAAATTGAAGTGCATGCAAGAGGAGGACGATTAAGATTGGTCTGAGCCACTTCATGTTAGGCACCTCTGCTTGTCAAAAGGCTTGTATCGCAGGCTGGATGTACGGTTCGGCTCCCCGGTTGTACGCCATGCACCATGCTCATTGCTTGCTTCCAGACCAGGAGCCCTGATCGACAGTCCCTGCTCACCTTGTTACAATCTGCTCCTGCCGTTAGGAGGCCAGGAACCGATGGGAGTATTTCTGAGCGTGGACGAAAGCCATCAGATCCTGTGCATCCGATTCGAAGGCGTAGTCACCGATGAGGTATTTCTGAGCCGATACGAGCAGGTGCGGGAGTGGCACGCTGTCCACGGCCACTATTCACATATCTCCGACTTTAGCGAGGTGGTTTCCTATCGGGTAACTCCGCAGGGAATTCGTCAGTTGGCGATTCGTCCCCCCTTGGTTCCAAACGATCGCTTACGCATCGTTGTCGCACCTCAGGATTTAGCATTTGGCATGGCGCGTATGTTCGAAATTGTGGGCGGTAAAACGCGCAACACGGTTCACGTTGTGCGATCAATGCAGGACGCATACCAGTTGCTCGGCGTGGAATCGCTAGAACTTAAGCCCATGGTGGAGTGGTAGTCTCCGGCCATTTCACTTGAACGCGCCGAATGCCGCAAAGCAGCTGTTCTTGTGAAGGATCTCCACGGAGCGAAATCCAACCTCACGCAGCAGATCTATCTGGAACAGCAGTGGGCGAGGCGTGTCCTCTTGCTCGATGTAGGCAAAGACGTGGTCACGGTACTCAGCATCTTTTACCTGCGCCAGATATTCCCCATAGCGTCCCCACATCATGCTCTGGATCGACTGCGTCGAGTGCTCAATCAGGTCGGAAATCCATAGCGTGCCGCCCGGCTTCAATGCGGCATAGCACCGGGCAAACACGTCCTTCCACTCGTCATCGCTGCGCAAATGATGAAAAACTGCGGCAGCGAAGATAATGTCAAAGCGCGACTCTCCTAAAGGCAAGCGCCGAATATCGCCTTGAGCGGTGGCAATTTCCCCTTTTGTGGCCGTCCGAATTCTCTGGACCGCCCTCTCAAGCATCGGCCGGCTCAAATCAACTAAAGTCACGTCGAGGTCGTGCAGCTCCTGAAGCACCTTTAACGTGTAGTTGCCCGCTCCACAACCAATATCCAGAACGTGGGTTGCGTGCGGATTCGCCGCAGCCGCAGCCTTCGTGATGAGCTCAAGAACCAGCGGGGCGTCGATGGTCGATAGCTGTGCAGTTTGCATATTGGAGAATCGTTCAACATCTCCATCGAAGCGCTCACGAATTTGGTCAACGGTAGATTTCATCATTCTCTTCGGTACTTTCAATTCCTTCCAAGATTCGCACAGCACCGCCCCGTGCTGTCAAACCCATCCCACCCCACGGCGGTCAACGCCAATCGTCAATCAGATACACGCCTTCGTGGTTGTATCCAACTTCGTTTCCCCGCTGCATCACCACACCCTGGTTCTCTGTTCGGAACCCTTGCGCCAGCAGAGAGCGATAGGCTTGAATGCGGCTGGTGTTGACACCCACAGTCAGCCGCGTAGTTCCCTTCATCGCCGCGAACTCTTCGCAATTCTTTAGCAGTTCCACAAAAGGCTGTTCTGCGGCCCGGCCCGGACGAACCGCAGCAATCTTCACATAGCAGACTCCGCTGCCCGCCTCCGTTCCTGCACCACAATGGCAAACAGCAAAGCCCAACAGTTGCGCCCCCTCCATCAGCAGAACTGTGTCGCCAAGCCGCTGGCCTTCCACCGCCAGAATTTCGCGTCTCACATCCAGCCCGGGATATATCGAGTTGGTGACTTCAAAGCATTCCTTCAACATCGAACTCTTCTCATCAGGGAGAAGCGCAGAGAAGCGGGCGACATCCATCACTGTGCGTCTGACCGCGACGGCCTTGGACATGATCACGGTGAGAAATCGCGGCCAGAAGTCAAACTTCTGGTAAAGCGCAACATGCTTTGGACTGTGCCCGAAGGTGAACAACCCGGCATGGCCGAGTTGCCAGCCGTTGAGCATCTCCACGGTTGACGCCATCAGCTTTTTCGCAATGCCGCGTTCCCAAAGGGAGGGATGCACCGTGAGAGGCCCGAAAAATCCTACGCTGCCCCATCGCGTCAGGAAGTTCGAGCCGACCAGGCGCCCATTGACTTCCGCGCCCAGAGTAGCCGAAGGATCTGCCTGCCAGCGAGTGCGAACGAAGTTGCAGTCGCCGGAAAAAGTCTCCGGCTTAGGGAGTCCGAGGAACGTTCCAAACGCGACTCTGAAAATGCGGTCCGCGTCATCGAGGTCGCATTCCTGCAGTGACCGAATGCATACCGGCCAGCGATCGGCTTCAGAAACTTCTCTGAGGATTGCCATTCTGGTGTGCTCCTTCCCGTCCAGGCTCGCGGATTCACCACTCCTCTTTCTTCGATGCGCCTCGCTACCTCGGATTTACACCACCTCGCGCAGGCGGCAAAAATTATTTGTCCCTCAACCCAGATTGCGGCCGGAGTAATTCCCTCTTCGCACGAACCGGCTGCTAACGGATTTCGGCTTGCCCGGTTTGCGTGATCACCGCGCTGGCCCACAAATCCAGCCGACGGGCCGATTGGGCTATGGTTAGAAGGATCTGCACAGGAACGTAAAGCACCAGCAGTACGATTCTCACGCCCCAGGCAAGGTAGGTCGTCATTCGCGTGTCGTATTTGATCACAGCTGCCCTCGAAGAATTTCCAGAGTCGATGCAACTGAGTCAAATAGCAATTGTCATTCCAAACAAAATTAGAAATCTCTCACCGAACGCCCCGCCCACCAGCATCTGGTCCACATCCGTCATCAGTTCCCGGGTGTTCCACCCTGCCGTAGCTGCGGTCAACACTTGTTTTGGCGGCCGATTTATCACTCGTCGACGAGAAGGGTAGGGTTAACGAATTGTCTTCTCAAAGTAGCGTACGATCTTTGTTCCGCCGTGAATGGACGCTTGCCCCACTTCCTTAAAGCCCATCGCCAAATGAAATGCTTCAGAGATCGGGTTCGGGGGCTCGATATTTACCTCGCAGACCACACGATCTTGCCCGACTTGTCGTGCCGCAACAAAGAGGTCGTTGTATAGAATTCTAGCGATGCCCTGGCCTCGGGCTGAAGCCGCAACAATGATGCGATCAATGTAAACGAACGACTCGCGAGACTTCTTGAACCAACTGAAGTTCGGGTTCTGATAGGGGGCATTCTGATCGAGTGCGATCAAGAATGCGGTCCCGCCACGGTCGATGCCACGAGCATAAAATGACATTTCGAGCAGTTCAGCAAGGCTGGTGCCATCGAGGGCGGATGTTTCCTTTGCGTGAACGTTATTCAGCGACAGGACGACGCCCTTGTCCAGCAAACTGCGATCATCGATAACATGCACCTTCTTGACATGCGCCATAGACGCGCACTCTCCTCGTTCCTTCGCGCCGGAAACCATTGAAATGCGTTATGAACCTATTCCAGCTTCCCTCTCAGAGGAAGCGTCAGCGGAATGACCGCCAGGACCGTGATCGCCGTCAACGCCACGGCGCTCTTGATGCCCGCGAAGTCGCCGATCGCCCCGTAAATCAGAGGAGCAATCCCACCTGAGCCAATCGTGCATGTGTAGAAAAACGCGAACGCCTTATTTCTGCGATCTTCCGGCACAAGCTCCGGAACCGTGCCATACAGAACCGACGACGTTCCATTCAGCGCAATGCCAAGCAGCGGACACAACATCAGCGCGGGCCTAAGCGACACCCCCAGCATTCCGAAGATACAAACTGCGGTTGCCATCTCCGTAATCACCACGGAGAGCAGAATGCCCACCCGCGTGGCGGCCACTCCGCAGACGAATTTCCCCAACGCTCCACCGGCGAAGACCAAACTCAGTGCCAGCCCGATCATGGAGACCGTCGCGCCCTTATTGCGCAGCAGGAACGGCAGGTAGGTCAGGAAACCCATCCTCGTGGCGCTGTCCAGGATGCCGATTGCGGATAGTGCGCCGAACGGCATCCAGTCGCCGCTGAACAACCCGCCCTTTTCTGTCTCCACCTTCGCCGTTTTGGCTGTAGCAGATGCCAGCGGGATGCGCAGCAGTCCTACCAGGCTCGCCGCCACCAGTACCCCAACTACGCCAATCACATACAGCGACCATCGCCAGCCCGTGTAGGCAATCAGCAGCGCTGCCGATGCCGGAACGATCAGCTTGCCGATGTCTCCGGAAAAATTGTAGGTGCTCAGTGCAGTTCTTGAGGCCTTCCCTTGGTAAACGTTCGAAATCGCCGACGAAGCCAGCGGATGCTGCGTGCTCGATCCCATTCCGCCCAGTACCAGCAGCGCGCCAATCACCAGCGGAGAGTACGCAAATCCCAAGGCGATTGCCGCCGCGCCTGTCAGCAGCGTCCCCAGGCACAGAACCTTCCGGATTCCAAACCTCTGCGCCAAACTTCCGGCGGGCACTTGCAGCAGAGACATCGTCCCCGAACACGCCGCCTTCAACAGTCCCACCTCGAAAAAACTCAGCAGAAACGCCTGTTGCCACACCGGAAAAAACACATACAGCATGTCCGTAAAGCCGTCATGCATAATGTGTGCCAGGCATCCCGCAAACATCACCCGCCAGTTTTTTCTGGAAGTAACATTATCGCCGCGTGCTTGAATTGCGTTCTCCAGCACTCCGTCTCCCCTTGCCCCGAACCTCATGGTTGACTTATTAACATAGCATTAACATATTGAGCTCCTTCCGGATGGAATCCGTGGCGGCTCTGCTACCTCGGGCGTGATAGTTCCACTCTTTTGCAGAGCCGTATCGGCTCTCGCTCACTCTTTCTTTCTCAATCGGCGGCTTTGCCTCTCACTCGCTATAATGGTGTTGCCTTGACTCCTCACCGCCTCTCGATACTTTTCGCGCTCGTCCTTCTTCTCGCGGCTTTCGCCACGGGCCAAACCGCTGCGCCCGGCACGCAAACCGTCCTCATCCTTCCCTTTGACAACTCCACCCACCAGCCCGGCCTGGAGTGGATTGGCGAAGCCTTCCCCGAGGTCCTCGGACAGCGCCTCAACACCCAGTCGCTCTTCCTTATCAGCCGAGACGACCGCCAGTACGCCTTTGACCGCATGGGGATTCCCGTCAATCTCCATGCCTCCCGAGCCACTCTCTACCGCATCGCCACCCAGCTCGACGCCGATTACATCCTGCTTGGCAGTTATTCCTTCGATGGCCAAACCTTCACCACCCGCGCCCAGGTTCTGGATATGAAGGCCCTGCACCTCTCGCCCGATCTGGTCGAAAGCGGTCCATTGAACGATCTCATCGCCATCCAGACCGCGCTCGCCTGGGATGTCCTTCACCAGCTCCGCCCCAACTTCTCCGAGCCGCGCCAGACCTTCCTGCGAAGCGCTCCCGCCATCCGGCTCGATGCCTTTGAGAGCTTCATTCGCGGCGTTGTCTCCAGCGTCAGCGCTGAAAAGATTCGTTACCTCAAGTCTGCCATCGCCAGCGATCCGCAGTATTCCCAGGCCATCCTGCTGCTTGCCAAAACCTACTTCGCCGCCCACACCTACGAGCAGGCCGCGCTCTGGTTTTCCAAGGTTCCCTCCGGCGATCCCGCCTTCGGCGAAGCCAATTTCTTCCTTGGACTCTGCGATTACCATCTCGCGCACTTCGAGCTCGCCTCCACCGCATTCCGCGCAACCGCCCAGCTCGTCCCTCTCACCGAGGTGCTCAACAATATCGGAGTCGCCGAGAGCCGCCGTGGCCGTCACGATGACGCCGAGTTCTTCCAGAAAGCCGTCGAAGCCGATCCCTCCGATCCCGACTACCACTTCAATCTTGCCCTGGCTCTCTACCGCAAGGGAGACATTACCGGCGCTCAGCACCAGCTCCGCGAGACTCTCAGCCGCCGTCCCAATGACGCCGATGCCCGCCAGTTCCAGGAGTCCCTCGCCGCATCCATCGCCACCGTCCCGCATCTCCCACTCACCGTTCCCCTCACCCGCATCAAGAACAATTACGACGAGAGCTCCTACCGCCAACTCGCCGTCGAGCTGCAGAACGCCATCGACGCCTCCATTCGAAAAGCCAAGCCCTCGCAGCGCGCCTCGCTTCACCTTGAGCGTGCCCGCGAGTTCCTCGCCAACGGCACCATCGGCGAGGCCGAAAGCCAGTTCCGCGAAGCCATCTCCGAGGAGCCGGACAACGCCGCCGCCCTCGCCGGACTTGCCCACGTCCTTCTGCTTCAAAACAAATTTCCCGAAGCGCGCCGCCAGGCTGCCGCCGCACTCGCCCTTGAGCCCCTTGCCGAGGCCTACCTGGTCCTCGCCCGCACCAACCTCCACGATCACGACACCGCTGCTGCCCGCGTCAATCTGCAAGCCGCGCTCGCCCTCGAGCCCGCCAGTCCCGACGCCCAAGCTCTAGCCAAGGAACTCGACGCGCTTCAAGCTCCCGCCACCAGCAGCGCTCCCGAGCCCTAGCCGTTGCGTCCGCACCCTCCCCGGCGTTAGATTTGTGCCGTGTGTCCTGCTACTCCCCGGCTACTGACCGGGTGGCCCATATTCGCCTTCTTTTGGCGAATGTGGGATCGAGGCGGACGACGGGTATGCCACCGTTAACCTTGCTCTTGCTTTTGCCTTTGATCTTGCGGGTGTGTCCTTGCTTTTGCAGTTGCTCTTGCCTTCAATAAGTTAGTGTCCACCGGAGGTCTCTTGTGAAACGCGTTCTTCCACTTCTTGCAGCGTTTCTCCTACTTGCCGCTGCCCTGCCGGCCGCTGCGCAAGTCCTGCGCCTCCGCATCGACGGAACCATCCAGCCCATCGCCGCCGAGCGCATCTCCCGCGCCATCAGCGCGGCCCAGTCGCGTCACGCTGCCGCTCTGCTCATCGAGATCGATACCCCCGGCGGCCTGCTCGATTCCACTCGCGAGATCGTCACCAGCATCGACTCCTCCGCCGTTCCCGTCATCATCTTCGTCGCTCCCAGCGGAGCCCGCGCCGCATCTGCCGGATTCTTCATCCTCGAGTCTGCCGACGTTGCTGCCATGGCCAACGGCACCAACACCGGAGCAGCCCATCCCGTCGCGCTCGGTGGCGGACAGATGGACGACGTCATGAAGACCAAGGTTGAAAACGATACCGCAGCCTTCCTCCGCTCCTACGTCTCCCGCCGCGGACGCAACGTCGAGGAGGCCGAAAAAGCCGTCCGACAGTCCATCTCCTGGACCGAGAAGGAAGCTCTCGATCTCCATCTCATCGACCTCACCGCCCGCGACGAAGCCGACCTGCTTCACCAACTCGATGGCCGCACCATCCATCGCTTTGACGGCTCCACGCAAGTCCTGCACCTTGCCAACCAGCCCGTCGAAGAGCTTCCGCCCACCCTGCGCCAGCAGGTTCTCAACTGGCTCATGGACCCCAACATCGCCTTCCTCGTTCTCGCCGTCGGAGCTCTCGCCCTCTACGCCGAATTCAACCACCCCGGAGCCATCATCCCCGGCGTCGTCGGCGTCATCTTTATCCTTCTCGCCGTCTTCGCTCTCAACCTGATGCCCACCCGCTACGCCTCGCTCGCCCTCATTCTTCTGGCATTTGTCCTCTTTGCCCTTGAGGCCAAATTCGTCTCCCACGGCATCCTCACCATCGGAGGCATCATCTCGCTCACTCTCGGCGGTCTGCTTCTCGTCGATGGCCCCATCCCCGAAATGCGCGTCAAGCTGATTGTTGCTCTCGCCGTCAGCCTTCCCTTTGGACTCATCACCGCCTTTCTCATGTCCATCGCCTACCGTGCCCGCCGCAACAAAGTCATCACCGGCTCGCAGGGAATCATCGGCGAGCAGGGCATCGCCTGCACCGACCTCCTTCCCAGCGGCAAGGTCTTCGTCCACGGAGAACTCTGGAATGCCCACTCCACCAAGCCTCTACGCTCCGGCTCCGCCATCCGAGTCGTCGCCGTCCATCAGCTTGAGCTCGAAGTCGAACCCGTCCCCTAGATTTCTTAAGTTGTCATTTTGATGATCTGAAACAGGGTGATTGAAATACAGGCTGATTAAAGAAAAAGCGGTGTCATTCGGAACGAAGTGAAGAACCCCAGCACTGCTCAAAGCTATCGCGCCGCTCCAGGCCATTCAACCGGCAATCGTCGCGCCGTTGACCTTACTTCCTCGCCACAGGAAACTTCTTACTTCGGCACGTTCATCGGAACCGGCACATACACGCCTTGCCTGCGCCGCCCGGAGGTAATGACTGGCCTCATCACGATCAGCAGCTCATCGGCGTCGTTTTCCTTCGTCTCCACGCTGAACGCCTTGCCCAGCACTGGAATTGCCGAGAGCACCGGAATTCCATTGATCGCAGCCGTCTCCTCTTTATCCAGCAGTCCGGCAATCACCACCTGCTCGCCGTCCTCCGTACTGATCGTTCCCTTCACCTCGCGATTGGTAAGCAGAGGCAGTCCATTGCTCTGCGTTGCCCCCAGTGCGCGCACCGTCAACTCGTAATCCAGACTGATCAGCTTTCCCTGAACTTTCGGCATTGCTTTCAGCACCAGTCCAAGGTCTTCATAGGTAAACTGCGGCGTAGGAACCGTGGTTGAGCTTGCCGTCGAACTCAGTCCGATCGACGCCAGCAGCGAACTCGCTGCACTGGTCGCCGCAAACGTCGAGCTCACAATCGGGTAGCGTTCGCCCACTTTCATCGTTGCGGCCTTGCCGTGTTCCGCCCGCAGCAAAACGTCATCCATCGAGCGTGCGATTGAGTTCGTATTGGAAAAATGCAGAGACGTTGTCGGCACCGTCACTCCGGTCAGCGTCTGCCCTCCGCCAAATACGCCAAAAGGCTGCGATAGCGGGTTCGCCGTGCCCGACGAACTCGACGATGCCGAGGCCAGCAGTGCCGCCAGAATCGTCGTGGCGTTCACCGTCTGCCCGCTCGCCGTCAGTGCCGCCACAATCTGTTGATACGTACTGCTGCTCACCAGGCTGTTCAACTCGCTGGGAATGTTGAACACCGTGAAATCATTCGGTACCGAGGTTCCTAGATCCTTGCTGAAAGTCGTGGAAACCTCAAAGACCTTCACCTCCAGCATCACCGACGGCTCATCGTCCCGAATGTCGTCCAGAAAGCGGGCCACCGCATCCAGCGTGCTCTGCGGCGCGCGAATCACAATCGTTCCCGCGGATGCATTCGGTGTAATGAATCGCAGCTCGAACATCACCCGCAGCGCCGTCACCAGCTCCGTTAGCTCCGCCGGTGTGCTTCCGCCCTGTGCGTAGAAGGTCCGCAGGCTCATCCGCGTCAAGTCCCTGCGATTTTCCTCCGTGTCGTTGGCCAGCAGAACCTGGTGCTCGCTCAGCGGAACCATCATCACCTTGCACAGCCGTTGCACAATCTGCGATCCCGTCTCCCAGTCCACGCCGTCCAGCTTGATGCGCACATCGCGCGCCGTCACCCCCGACTGGTCGGTAATGGTTGAAATCCCAAACATGCTGCCAAACTTCTCCAACGCGCCCGTGGACGGCCCGCGATATTCAAAGTCCTGCACCCCTTCTTTTGGCTGCAGCCGCGTCTCGCCCATCCCCATGCGCAGCATCATCGGAGAAAACTCCTCCGGAGCCGGCAGCACGTCGCGCAATCGCTGTTCCGCGTATTCGTTCGAAGGGTCAATCTCCACCGCATGGCGGAACATTTCCAGCGCAGCCTTTGTGTCTCCCTGCTGCATTGCCTGGTTGCCCTTGGTCAGCTCCGTGGCCACTACCTTCTCGGCCAGAGCCTTCTCCACCGTCTGGTACACCACGTCCAGCGGCGAAATTGCACGCGCCGCCTTCAACTTCATCAGCGCCTCATCGAACTGCTGCCGCCGCGCCAGCTTCAGCCCCTGCTCGTAGAGCGCTCTCGCCTTTCTCTTATCTGCCTTTGGGATACCGCAAGGAGGAAATCCTCTTTCGCTGTCGGAACAAACCTCAACCCTAGCGCCCGCGGCCGGAGCGGCGTCTGTCGCCGCGTACCCGGCTGCGAAGCTCTGCCGACCAACCGCCCTTTGCCCCGCGCCCGTCTCCGGAGTCTGCGCCGCCGTCTGCTGGCCCGACGAGCCAGCCGTGTCCTGCCAGGCTTGCATCGTGCCCGGTATCAGCAGCGCAACTGCCAGCAAAGCGCTTCGCAACATATGTCGAATCCTACTGGATTTTACTCATCGCGCATCGCCCCACAGCGCTTCGCAACCCGGAATACACATCTCAGGCTCGCCCTTCGCCAGCTCCATCGTCGAGAAGATCCCCGTCGCCACCGCAATCACCGGAAAGCCACAAGCCTTCGCCGAAGCCACGTCCGCAGGAGTGTCACCCACAAAGCATACTCGTGCCTCACCGCCCAGCCTCCGTTTCGCTTCTTCCGCACCCCAGCGGAAAATCTCCGTCCGGCTCTCATTGCGATCACTGAACGAGCCAAAAGAAAAGTATTCGCCGATACCCGCCGCCTTCAATTTTGCCCAGCCAATTCTCTCTATATTGCCGCTGGTCACGCCCAGCAGCTTGCCCGCCGACCGCAACTCTGCCAGCAGTCTCGGCACCGCTCCGCACAATTCCGGACGCAGCTCATCGGCCCGCGCCTCAACCTCCGCGCACATCCTTGCCATCGCCTCATCCAGCCCTGCTCGTCCCTCAGCCTCGCACACTCCTGCCCGCTCCAGCGCCGCCAGCAGAATAATCGGGTCCGTGCTTCCCTGCACCGGAACTCCATCCATCCCAACCTGCCGCCCATACATCTCGCGCATCGCCAGCATAAATGCCTCGTAATGCACCCCATCCCGCGAGTTCAGCAGCGTTCCATCAATATCGAACAAATAAGCGTCAAAGCTCCGCCAGTCAAAACCAGCGCCAGCGGCCTTTGCTCCGGCAGCCGACAGCGGCGAAGCCGAGTTACCCCTTGCGTCCGCGACCGGCAGCGGCGGGGCCGAGTTACCCCTTGCGTCCGCGACCGACAGCGGCGGAGCCGCGTTACCCGACACCCCCACCCTCGCCCGGTCTTCGTTCGCTCTCTTACCGGCCTTTTCCTCTTCCGTCTTTGCCATGCTCGTCCACCATAATGTGCTCGATGCTTTTAGCCCGGCCTGTCTCTTCGTCGCACTCTACCAGCGCCGCCGAAAAGCGCACGTCATGCGTCGCCGCTTCGAATCTCGCCGGAAGGCTGGTTAAGAAACGTTGCAGAATCTGTTCTTTCTGCACTCCAATCACACTGTCATAGGGGCCTGTCATCCCCACATCCGTCTGGTACGCCGTTCCCCCCGGCAACACCCGCGCATCCGCCGTCGGAATGTGCGTGTGCGTTCCAATCAACGCCGTCACCCGCCCATCCAGATACCACCCCAGAGCCACTTTCTCTGACGTCGCCTCCGCATGGAAGTCCACAAAGATCACCTTGGCCTTGATCCTTTCCAGCAGCCTGTCTGCCACCCGGAACGGGTCGTCAATGTTCGCCATAAACACCCGCCCCTGCAGGTTGACCACCGCATAAGCCATGCCCGCACGCGTCGTCCCCTCGTACACTCCCACGCCCGGAGTTCCCGCCGGATAGTTTGCCGGTCTCAGCACCCTCCGTGCCGGACTGTACGGTTCGTCCACCGCCGCGTTGAAGTACTCCGTCAGCTCGCGCTTATCCCAAACATGATTTCCCGTGGTAATCACGTCAACGCCGAGATCAAAAAACTCCTCCGCAATCTGCGGCGTCAGCCCAAACCCTCCCGCCGCATTCTCTCCATTGGCAATGCAGAGATCGACCGCGTGTTCCTTCACCAGCGCTGCCAGGTACTGACGCAAAATCGTCCGCCCTGGCCGCCCGAAAATATCCCCTACAAACAGTATTCGCAATCGTTCGCCCCATCAGGAATTCGCAACTCCCAATGCTATCACCACCCCCGCGCGTGGCGAGTTGCCCGCTCGCCGCTGTTCTATGTTTCATCGGGCAACTCAGCCGCCGCTTTCTGCCCTCTTAGGAGTAACGAGCGTTGCGCCGCCCCCAGCAGGCCACTTGACCAGAACGCTCTCTCTTCGCAAAACGTATTCGAAAGTGTGTTCCGATGCAGGAGCAATTGCCGCCGCAAGAGCAAGCTGTCCGGATTCTGCTCGTGGATGACGAGCCCAGCCTTACTCTCACAATGCCTGCAATCCTGCGTCATTACGGATATGAAGTGACCGCCGTGGGTACGGTGAATGAAGCCTTGGCTCTCATCACCTCTGCCCACTTCGACGTTCTTATTTCAGACCTGAACATCGGCCACCCTGGCGACGGCTTCACCGTCGTCAGCGCCATGCGCCGGACGCAGCCAACCTGCATCACTCTCATCCTCACCGGATATCCGGGCTTTGACTCCGCTCTGGAGGCCATCCGTAGCCAGGTCGATGATTACCTCATCAAACCTGCCGCCGTCCCGGCTCTAATCAATCTCATCGAGCAGAAACTACGGAATCCCAGACCTGGCACGGCTTCGGCCACCAAACGTGTCTCTCAACTTCTTCGCGAGAACGTATTCGAAATTGCCCAGCGTGTCCTTAATCAGACGAAGGCCGATCCTGGCCTGGGCGCTCTTCCTCTCACCGAAGAGCAGAGGCTTGAGTTCACCCCACATGCCATTGAGGAGATCGCGGCAATATTGGAATCGCCCGAATCAGAACAAGTGAGATTGGAAGTAATTCAAAGCGCGAAGACTCGCGGGCATAAGCGGCACCAGCAGGGATACACTCTCCCGTTGCTGGTCGTCCAGGCGCGCATTTTGGAGCAAGCCATCTTCGAAGTCATCCATGAGCACTTGCTATCGCTCAACCTGAGCCATCTCATCTTCGACCTGAAGCACCTCAGCGCCTGCCTCTACACCCAGCTCGAGTCTTCACAGCGTGCATTCATGGATGCCGAGGAGCGATTCAACCGCCGCGCAGAATAACCCGCCATAATGACGCCCGAGGGCCCACATTCGCCCACATTCGGCGATGTGTGAACCAAGACAAACGATGAAATCTCTCCCTCCGTCCCCCTCCCATCAGGCATAATGAATTATTTTCATTCTCCCTGTGATCGGAGCCTGATTCCATGACCGTCCCTGCCCTCCCGCAGCTCACCGAGAAGCTCGATGCGCTTGCCGCCTCTGCCCGTTCCGCCAACGATCTTCTCGAATCCATCGTGCAGCTCTTTCATGACAACGTCCTGCGCTACAACTGGGTAGGCTTTTACATGTTGGAGGAGCTTCCCGGCGTCGAACCCGTTCTCGTCCTCGGACCCTATCGCGGCTCCATGACGCCTCACACCCGCATCTCCCTCAACCAGGGTATCTGCGGAGCCGCCGCTTCCACAGGCAAAACCGTCATCGTCGATGACGTTCACCAGGACCCTCGCTACCTCGCCTGCTCGCTGGAAACCAAGTCTGAAATCGTTGTCCCAGTCTTCGTCTCCGGCAAGGTCGTCGGAGAGCTGGACATAGACAGCCACTTTTCCGCCGCCTTCGGCCCTGCCGACCGCGAACTCTGCGAACACGCAGCCGCCGTGGCCGGCAAATTCCTCGCCGTCCATCCATTAACCTAGATTTCCCTGTTTCCGGCAGGAATCGCGGAGATGAAAGCTCTGCGAACTACATCAGTGGGCGCAGAGATAAGGCTGGATCTTCCGATCCACTGTGCCCTCGCCGAAAGCCTCGTCTGGAGCGTCCGGATACTTTTCGTCAACGATCACCTTCCCCTCGGAATTCAGGAATCCGATGTAGGTGACGCGTTTTACATTGCGGAGGCAGTCGATCTGAAACGTGTTGACCATCGATTTCACCCCGGCATACCCTGCCGCACTGATCGGTTTCTCATAGACGGATACCAGCCTAACCGTCTCGTAGGCGCCTTCCAGGTGTTTGGTGGATAGATCAATGTAGGCCTTATACTTCTCGCCGTTCCCGCTATTGGTGGCGTCCGCAATAAAGGTGAGATCACTCGCGTGTGCGGTGGACACAAACAGGGCCATCACAACTACAGACAGCTTCATCGAGACTACAAGTCGCCTCAGCAAGTGGTACCTCCCCATGGTAGATGACCCGATTATAATTGGGACGTGAAGGGAGAACCATGGAAGACACAGTTGTAGAGAGTCTGATCCTCGATCTCCTCGAATCGCTCGCCGTTCGCCCCCGCACCTACCAAGAGGTCATGGATGCTTGGCGCACCTCATGTCCCCGGCTCCCGGTCTGGGAAGATGCGAATGATCGCGGCCTGGTCATCCGGGAGGAACTCAATGGGCGCTCTGTCGTCCGGGTCACACCCTCGGGCCTTGCCCTCCTTGAGCAACACCGGCCGGATCTAAGACATTGAGCAGCCGATAAGCCGTCGCTGCCGCCCTTGCTCTTCCTGCACTCCCCTGCATCGTGCAACAATAACTTGTTTCGCCCAACTAGGCCGCGGACCCATTCCATGAATCGATGCATGTCGTTTTCCTTGTTACTCGCCTGTCTTAGCCTTCCGCTCTGCGCTCAGAATCAGCCTCCTGCGCTGGCCCGTGAAGCCGCCCACTGTCTCGTCACCGACTCACGCGACTGGCTCACCCCCGAAATCATTCACGCTCCCGAGCTCAACATCGCCTTCCATGAGGACACCAAAACCACTCTTGGCGACAAATATGTCTACCTCATCGTCTTCACCGACCCGCATCGCAACGAAGGCCGCATCTTCGACATCCGCATCAAACGTCACCACACCTATAGCATCGAGAACAGCGCAACCTTTGTCAGCTCACCCAAAGCCGTAACCTTCACCACGCCCCCCGTTGGCGGCCAGTGGGAGCAGAATCAGCTCATCCCCGCCATCCAGGGCCTCGTGCATCACAAGTGGTATGCCGCCGATATGAAGTATCTGCTGAAGCCCTCCAAGAGCGTCCACTGCGAATCCACCATGGACACCACCAACAACTCCGCACAGAAGTAAGAATTCGGTGCCCATTCAAGCCCTCTTTCGGCTTGAGTGGGTTGGTCTCTGGAGATATGTTCATGGTGCCGCAGGAGAGCGATTGCGGTTGAACGATCGCCTGAAGCCAAGCTGTCGCGCCCGCTCCCATGCACCGAATCCCTCTCTGCTATCATCCATACCCTATGAACCTGTTCGACTCACTCCAAATCCGCGATATTACTTTCCGCAATCGAATCGCCGTCTCCCCCATGTGCGAGTACTCCTGTGAAGACGGCTTCGCCAATGACTGGCATCTCGTCCATCTCGGCTCTCGCGCCGTCGGCGGAGCAGGTGCCGTCCTCACCGAAGCTATCGCCGTCCTGCCCGAAGGCCGCATCAGTCCCGGAGACCTCGGCATCTGGAAGGATGCGCACCTCGAAAAACTTGCGCACATCGTCCACTTCCTCAACCACCACGGAGCCGTAGCCGGAACCCAGCTCGCCCACGCCGGCTTCAAAGCCTCCACCTCGGTTCCCTGGCTCAAGCCCGGCCAGTCCGTGCCTGTCTCCGAAGGCGGCTGGCGCCCCATCTATTCCTCCACCTCGCGCGGCTTCACCCCGGAATCCATTCAGCCTGAGGCGCTCACTCCCGAGGGTATAGCGCGCGTCACCACCGCCTTTGCCGACGGCGCTCGCCGCAGCCTCGAAGCCGGCTTCCAACTCATCGAAATCCACGGCGCGCACGGATACCTCGTCCACCAGTTCCTCTCGCCGCTGGTCAATACCCGCACCGATCAGTACGGCGGCACATTTGAGAATCGCACCCGCCTCCTGCGCGAAATCATCTCCGCCGTCCGCAACGTCTGGCCAGAACGCCTTCCCTTGTGGCTCCGCATCTCCTCTTCGGACTGGACCGAGGGTGGCTGGACCATCGAGGATTCCGTCGCCCTCGCCAAGCAGGTCAAGCCTCTCGGAGTCGATCTCATCGACTCATCCTCCGGGGGCATCGTCCCCTCGGCCAAGATTCCTCTCGGCCCCGGCTATCAAACTGCTTTTGCCGAGCGCATCCGCCGCGAAGCAGGAATCCTCACCGGCGCCGTCGGCATGATCACCTCGCCCGAGCAGGCCCAGCACATCATCGCCACCGGACAAGCCGACCTCGTCCTCCTCGCCCGCGAACTTCTCCGCGACCCCTACTGGCCTCTTCGCGCCGCACACGTCCTCAAGCAGAACACACCGTGGCCCAAGCAATACGAACGCGCCAAATGGTAATTTGCTCTCGCACGCAGCAAATGAGGCAGGCCGCTGGGCCTGCCTCAACTTTTTGAAACCTTAACTGTCCCTCACCACGTGCTATACGGCGTTCCCTCCGACGAAGCCCCACTCGCCCCGCTGTGCACGTCCACAATGCCCGGGTCTGTCTGGTCAATCGCCATCAGCGAGTCCTCCTGCTCAGTCACCCAGGTGCTGCTTGAATTTGTGATCGGGTCCTTCGGAATACTCTTGATGTAGCCTGCCGAAACCAGGTCCTCCAGCGACTGCGGAGCCTTCTGCTTATCCAGCGTGTACTGGTCGATGCTGCTGCGCATCGTGAACAGGTCGTTACGCAGCACCGCCTCTCTCGCCCGCCACACCGAGTGCTGGTAGTTCATCGCTGCTATCGATGCCAGGATGGAGATGATCGCAATCACAATGATCATCTCGATCATCGTGAAACCTGCGTCTCTCCTGCCGAATTTTGCACGCTTCCGAATCATTCGCGTCGCTTACCAGTCCGAGTATTTCGTGCCATCCAGCGCCGTGCCATTTGATTTCGTAAACACGTCAAACACTGATTGCCCGCCCCAGGAATCCGATGTCGGGTCGTCCTGCATCGAGCGCATTCCCCACTCCGTTGTGTGCGTCATCGGGTCCATCGGAATCCGGCGCAAAAACTTGATCTTCTTTCCGTTCACGTCCACGCCCTTCACCAGGTCGTCGAGCGTTGGAGGATATCCGTTGCTATCCAGTTTGATCTGGAACAACCCCCGGTCCGCCGCATCCTTGTAGCGGTCGATCGCGTCGCGCATCTGCCACAGTGCCGCCCGCAGCTCTTTCTCCCGCTCGCGCTTCACCACGTTGCGCGAGATCGGCAGCACTCCGGTCGCAAGAATTGCCATGATCGCAATGGCCACCACCAGTTCGACCAGCGTCATGCCGGATTGCCGCTTCTTTTTCACTCCGTCCATCTTCTCCTACCGCACAGTTACGATGGCTTGCGAGCCGCTGGCGTTCACCACCCCCATGTTCGGATCTCGCAGCACCGTCTTGTCCACCAGCACCGATGCTTGCCCCGCCGCCTTAGCCACAAACGTCATGGTAAACAGCGGCCCCATGGGCGTAATCCCGTTCGACCCCGGCGGCCTCATCATCGAAACCGTTATCACTCCGTTGTCTGTATCGTCACGATGCACCAGTGCCACCGCCGCCCCATCCTTGGACAGCGCCCCTGCGTTCGAAACATTGATAAACTGCAGCACCTTCGGATCGTAGTGGATCTGCACCGGAACGCTGAACACATTCTGTCCGCCATTCAGAATCACACTCAGCGCAAATGTCGCTCCCGCCGCCTGGTTCACCATCGGCGGGTCCAGGCTCAGCACTGGCCCTAGTCCAGCCGTCGGTGCCGGAGTCGTATTTCCAGCCGGAGGCATCGAAGCGCCTCTGCTTCCTGCCATATTCATCGTGCCTGAATTCCCGGGATTCACCGAGGAAGCCGGACTTGGCGCACTGCTCGGCACCGTGGCTGCCGGAGCAGCCGGCACCGCAGCCTTCGCCACGTGCCGCACCTCCACCACGTTCTGCGTTCCAATGTCCACCGGACTAATGTTCAGATCGTCCAAATCCAGACGGCGCACGATATGCGGAATCAGGGCAAACACCGTCTCATTGTCGGTCTTCGACTTCTGCCCTTGCCCAAATAGATACTTCAGCACCGGAATCTGTGAGAGCCACGGCAGCCCGCTCATGTTCGCTACGTCGTCGTGCTCCATCATGCCGCCGATCAGGCTTACCTCGCCGTCGCGCAAGCGGATCTCGTGGTCGATCTTGCGCTGTCCAATCACCGGCTCCGTCAACCCGCCAATCGTGTCATAGCTGTCGATGTCTGAAACTTCCAGCGAAATCTTCATGCCAACATCGCCGTTTGTATGGATGTGCGGCGTCATTTCGATGTTCACGCCCACATCCTGATACTGGAACTGGGTCTGCGTCAGCGCCGTCGCGGTCAGCGTCGAGCTCGACGTGCCCACCGCAATCGGCACCCGCTCGCCGATCTTCAGCGTCGCCTTCTGACCATCCACTGAGCGCAACTGCGGCCTCTGCAACACCTTCGTATTGCTGTCGCTCATCAGGAACGCCACGTTCGATGATGGAATCGAAACCGCGAAATCCGTTGCATTCAGGTTGGCAAGGCTGTTCAACGTCAACCCTGAGGTGGTACTGCTGCTGGTACTCGACGTGGTGCTCGTCGTCGAGGCCGTCGTCGTAGGACTCTGGAATGTGATACTGGGATTGGTCGTGCCGCCCTGGAACGGATACTGGATGCCAAGCTGTTTCAGCTTGGTCTTGCTCACCTGCATCACCACTACATCCACCACCACCTCGGGCTTGGCCTTGTCCAGGTTGCTAATCAGCAACTCCGCCAGTGCCACCTGGTCCGGCGTACCGCGCATCACAATTGCGTTCTGCGCCGGAAACTGCTGCACCCGCTCCACTTTCAGAATCGTGCGGATCAGGTTGGCCACGTCCTGCAATTCGCTAACCGTCGAAAAATTGTTCAGATAAAACGTGCGCAATACCTGCGATTCGATTTCCGTACGCTTCTGCTGAGTATCCTGCGCAACGTAGATCGTGTTCGGCGTCACCGTACGCCAGAAGGTATGCGACTCCAGGGCTACAATCTGTAGCGCTTGTTCCAGCGAAACTCCGTTCAGCTCAATGTGAATCTGTCGCGGCGTGTAGTCCGGATCGAACAACACATTAATACCGGCCAGGCTCCCGATCGCCTCGTACACCTTGTGCGAGTTCTCGTTCAGCTTCAGCGTCAGTGGCGTCTGTGAAATCGGGGCCAGTTGTACCGGCCCCGCTATGCTTGCCGCCGACTCGCTCAGCCCTTCATGCGGCGCTCGTGAGGTCGGTGCCGCCGGGTGCTGTGCCTTCTCGATCATCTGCTGCGTGCGTTTGATCTCCTGCTGGGCAATTCCGCTTGAGGAGTCGATCATCGCCGCCTGTTGGAATTCCTTCAATGCCTCGCTCAGTTTGCCGTCGTCGCGCAATAGCTGCCCGCGATGCACATGCGCCGCCCCCGCCAGGAACTTCGTGCGTTCGAACGACGAGCGGTATTCCGTATTCTCAGGATGGAGATCGTAGGCCTGCTTGAAATACTGGTAGGCCTCTTCGTAGTTCTGCCGCGCCTCGGCCTGCTGTCCCTTGGAGTACAGTGATCCTGCCTTGTCAGCATGGGCCGGAAGTGTGGCAATCAGGGCGATCAGAAGAACCAGGCAACCGCAATGGAACCGTTTCATCGCAATCCTTGTAGAAAGGGGATTTTCCACGCGGGCATGGCCCCTTTAAGGTAGCCCGCGCAAGCAGGCGCACGGAACTCTTCAACGGGCCGATTATAGCATCGCGTCCTCTCACCTTCCTGCGAGCTGAACCTTCCCGGTGTGCTAGGATTAACAATTCGCAACAACGCGCAAGTGCGCTTCGAACCTTCAATCATTCAACTCCGCCGCGGGAACCCCAGCATGGCACGAACTCAGCCACAACCGACGCAACAGAACAAGCCGAAGAACGTTAAGCGCGACCCAGTCGCCAGCGGTGAGCGTGACGCTTCCGTCAACCGCGCAGCCTCCCATGATTTCTTTCTCCTTGAGCGTTACGAAGCCGGCATCGCCCTGCGCGGAACCGAGGTCAAATCCATTCGCGCTGGCCAGGCTAACCTCAAGGACTCCTACGGATTGGTAAAGGACGGCGAACTTTTTCTCCTGAATGCCCACATTGGCGTCTATGCCCCCGGTGCGCAGTTCAATCACGATACCCAGCGCACCCGCAAACTCCTTGTCCATCGGGCTCAGCTTCTCAAGCTTCACGCCGCCGTTCAACAAAAGGGACTCACCCTCATCCCTACCCGGATGTACTTCAAGAATGGCCGGGTCAAAATCGAAATTGCCGTCGCCAAGGGCAAACAACTCTGGGATAAGCGCGAGACCGAGCGCCGCCGCACTGCCGACAAGGAAGCCCGCGACGCCATTGCCCGCAGCCGTAAATCCTGAACTGAAAACCAGAATTCCTGAACCGGAAGCCGCTCCTTTACTATCTGATACAGAGAGGTCCGCATGAAGATCGCAATCGCGCAGTCTGCTCCCTCGGCCATCGAAACCCCTTTGCTGGTCATCCTCGTCGCCGACACTGGCGACAAAACCCCTGCACCTGAGCTGCTCGCTACCGATCCGGCTCTCCAGGCCCTGGCTGCTCCGCTCATTGCCGCCGCCGACCTCACCGGCAAGTTTGCCGAGACCGTCTGGCTCTTTTCACCCACGGGAGTCTCTGCCCAGCGCGTCCTCTTCCTCGGTGCCGGCAAGCGCGACAAACTCTGTACCACCGAACTGCGCAAGCTCGCCGGAGCTGCTGCCCGCGTCGCCAAGACCAAAAACATCAAGTCCCTGGCCCTTCTGTTGCCTGAGCTGCTCGAAACTCCCGGCGCCGCTCAGTCCGCCGTCGAAGGCATCGTCCTCGGCGACTTCGACGTCGATACCTACCACAGCGAACGCAAGGATCAGCAGCTCACGGATGTGACCCTCGCCATCCCTGCCAACGCCGATGCCGGTGCGACCTACCAGGCCATCGCCGAGGGTGCCATCCTCGCCGAGTCGCAGAACCTCACCCGCACTCTCGCCCTGGAACCCAGCAACTTTATGACCCCCACCATCCTTGCCGAGCGCGCCCGCGCCATGTGCGAAGAGGTCGGCCTATCCTGCGAGGTCTACGGCCCCGACGTCCTCAAGGAACTCAAGATGGGAGCCTTCCTCAGCGTCGCCCAGGGCTCGGACGAAGAGCCGCGCCTCGTTGTCATGCGCTACGAACCCAAGGACGCGCCCGCCTCACCCGTCCTCGGACTCGTCGGCAAGGGAATCACCTTTGACTCCGGTGGCATCAGCATCAAACCCGCCGACAACATGGAAAAGATGAAGTACGACATGTGTGGCGCTGCCACCATGATCGGAGCCATGAGCGCCATCGCACAGCTCAAGCCCAACGTGCGTGTCATCGCCATCCTCTGTTGTGCGGAAAACATGCCCAGCGGTAAGGCTCAAAATCCCGGAGACGTTCAGTTCGCCATGAACGGCAAGTCCATCGAAGTCATCAACACCGATGCCGAAGGCCGCCTGGTTCTCGCCGACGGGCTCTGTTACGCCCGCGAACTCGGAGCCACTCACCTCATCGATGCCGCCACCCTCACCGGCGCCGTCGTCGTCGCTCTCGGCTACCACAACGTGGGCGTCTTCACGAACAACGAGGATTTCGCCGCCGACTTCGACGCCTCCACCATCCGCACCGGAGAGAAAATGTGGCGCATGCCCGTCGATCAGGACTACTTTGACCACATTCGCTCTGACATCGCCGACATCAAGAACACCGGGGGCCGTTGGGGCGGAGCCATCACCGCTGCCATGTTCCTCAAGGAATTTGTTGACGACACTCCTTGGATTCACCTCGACATCGCCGGAACTGCATGGCTGGAGGAGAACAAGGCCTGGATGCCGAAAGGCCCCAGTGGCGTCGCCGTCCGCTCCCTGGTCGACTTCGCCCGAACCTTCCAACCCCTTCATTCCCGATAAGATCCACGACAAATTACGCGGGGCTGGATTCAGAAATCCAGCCCCGCAGTCTTGACCGAAATCTTTACTGATCGGCTCCAGAGCGTTAGCATAGTGATGGTTACAAAATTATTTATCCTAATTTACTCATCTATTTTGTTGTTGTTGTGAGTGTCTGGAGCACTCGTCTTGCCGGAAGAACAATCAGATGATCTGTACCACCATAAAGGTGCGCATGAGTGTCCCTCCTGTGGAAAGACCTCGGCATACCGCTCTCATCGTAAGAACTTTTTCGAATTCCTTCGTACTCGCTTAACTGAAAAAGTCCCGTTCCGCTGCACTCGCTGTCGTGTTCGCTTCTGGATGCGCGTCGATCCGCGAGATATCTAACTCGGCGGCTGCAAGTAAGGGCCATCTTCAAGCCCTCACCCGCAGCCGCTCTTCACCTTCCAATTCTCCCCGGTAAAATGACCCCGTCCTACTGCTCCTGCCTCTGGATCACCTTCACATTCCGCCCTTACATCACCGCCGGAGCCGGAATCCCCATCACCGCCATCGTCGCCATCAGCTCTCGTCTCACCACCGCCGCCGTCGCCAGCAGCAGAGACTTCCGGTTCTCGTCCGCTTCCGTCAAAATGTGATGCCTGTGGTAGAAGTTGTTGAACTGTTGCGCCAACTGGAACGCATGTTTTGCTGCCGCTGCCGGTTCGGTCGTCGCAATGCATTGCTCAATCATCTTTGCCGTCTGCCCGGCCGTCAGCCAAAGCGACCACAAATCGTCGTTCCCCTCGAATGCATCCGCCGCAATCTTAGTTTTCAGTGCCTCTTCCGGAGCCACTCCCGCCTTGCGGAAGATATTTGTCGCCCGTACCACCGCATACTGCACATACGGACCAGTCTCGCCCTCGAACGACAGCGCCTCGCGAAAGTCAAACGCAATCACCGACTGCTTCGTAAACTTCAGCATGAAGTAGCGCAGCGCTCCAATCGCAATCTGCGTTGCAATCTCTCTCCGCTCCTCGTCGCTCAGCTCCTCGTGCCGCGCGTCCACTTCGCTCTTCGCGGCCTCAATCAGCTTGTCCAGCAGATCGTCCGCCTTCACCCCAAATCCCTTGCGTCCTGAAACTTCGATATAGCTCCGCTGCTGATCCTCTTCGCTCACCGCATAACCCAGCTCCATCGCGCAGCGCGGCGTCAGCGCCACCATCTCATAGCTGAAGTGTGTATACCGCGCCGCTTCCGCCTCGTGTCCCATCAGCAAGATCGCCTGCTTCACCGTCTCCTGCGGATCGCTCTGCCGCGCGTCGATCACGTTGTAAATCGCATCCACTCCGCCAAAATGCGGAGCTCCTGCCTCGGAGTCCTTCGGGTCGCACGAGATCCAAACTGCCCTTCCATCCGCGTACTCATAAAATTTGCGGTAGCCAAAGTCCAGTCCTAGCAGCCCAAACTTCCACATGTGATACGCAATGTCCTTGCCCACGTACCCCACCGTTCCATTCGACCGCACAATCACCTTCGCGTCTTCATCCGGCCCAGCTTCGGCTTCCTGCGTACCCGCCTCCGCATCCTTCGCACTTCCCGGACGCGTCATCACCCAGCACCCTTTGTTTTTCCCTTCCTCTTCGAAGTAAAGAACCCCACTCTGCTTCAGCAGCTCAAACGCCTTCGCCCAGAAGTGCAAATGCAGAATGTCGCTCTCCTGCGGCAGAAAGTCATACTCGATATCCAGCCGCTGCATCGTCTCCAAATGCCGTTTCAGCACGGCCATCGAGATCTCCTGCGCAATCTCCGCCGTCTCGTTGCCGCCCACCTCCAGCAAATGCAGCGTATCCCTCCGCGCCTGCAGATTCGCCTTGTCCTCCTCGTACCACTGCGAAACCCGCGCATACAAATCCCAGCAGTAGTAGTCAAACCTTCCCTCAGCGCCCGCAATCAGCGCCTCAATCTCTGCCCGCGATTTTTTCGCCATCCGCTCAAATCCCACCACCACATCGGCCACCTGCACGCCCGTGTTGTCGATGTAGTTCTGTACATCCACCTTGTACCCTGCCGCCCGCAGCAGCCGTACCAGCGTGTCCCCCAGAATCGAGTTCCTCAAGTGCCCAATATGCGCGGCCTTGTTCGGATTGATCGACGTGTGCTCCACCAAAACTTTGCCACGCCGAGCGCCTGCCGGGTGCCCCATCCTAGCCAGTTGTTGGCTAGGGTGGGGTAGTTGACCTTGCTCTTGCTCCTGTTCGTCGTCCCCGCCCGTCATCAGCTCCGCCGCCCGGGTCCTGTCCAGCCGTGCGTTGATGTACCCCGCTCCCGCCACTTCAAACTTCGCGAACCCCTCCGGCAGCTCCATCTCCGCCACAATTTCGTCGGCTATCTTTCGCGGAGCCTTGCGCAGCACTCGCGCCAGCTCGAACGAAACCGGCAACGCGAACTCACCCAGCTCGATCTTCGGCGGCTGCTCCACCACAATATTGGCCAAGTCGATGTTGTATTTTTTCTTCAGGAAGGCGCGCACATGCGCAACTAAGCGGTTCTGCAATAAAAGATACACAGTTGGATTCCTTGCTAGCGGCCGACTCTCTCAAGCCCGCGCGATGTATGGTCAAAATACGATTGTAAGGGATCAGGGCCAGAGCTGAACCGTAAACTGCAGGATGCCCCTGCAGTTGGGCTAGGGCGGGGTTGTTGACTTTGCCCTTGCCCCTGCACTTGTCTTTAGATCCTAACCTTGAACCTTTGAAACCTTCTCTTCCGTTTGCTCCAATCCCTCACGCCTCCTATACTTGAACTTCGGGCCAACGCCCCTCGGACTCGCAATGCGCATAGCCTACCTGGATTGTTTCTCCGGAATCAGTGGAGACATGTTTCTCGCCGCCGCCGTAGACGCCGGTGTTCCTCTGGAGAAACTGCAAGCCGTCGCCGCCGCCCTCGGGCTCCATGCCGAGCTGGTATCTTCTCGCGTGGATCGCGCCGGAATCGCCGCCACCAAAATCGATGTCCTCATCCACGGCCACTCAGAGCAGCCTCTGGAGTCCGCGCCGTCGGACGCTCATACCCACGATCACTCGCATGAGCATGGCGAGCATTCACACGATCACGCCCATTCCCATGACCACGGCGAGCACGCGCACGATGAGCCGAGCCATTCTCATGTGCACGGCCACGAGCACGAACATAGCCATGCGCATGATCCCGCGCACGCTCATCAGCCCGAGGCCCACGCGCCTCACACTCATCGCGGACTCCCAGAGATCCGCCAGATCATCTCCCACGCGCCCATCAGCGCCACTGCTCAGGCCTTTGCCCTGCGCACATTCGAACTTCTCGCCCAAGCCGAAGGCAAGATTCACAATCGCGATGCCGAGTCCATCCACTTCCACGAGGTCGGCTCCGAAGATGCCATCGTGGACATCGTCTGCTCCGCCCTTGCCGCCGAGCACCTAGCCGTCGATGTCTGGTACTGCTCCGCTCTAAACGTCGGCAGCGGCACTGTCCGCTGCGCCCACGGAGTCCTACCCGTCCCCGCACCTGCCACCGCCGAACTTCTTCGCGGCGCGCCCGTCTTTTCCTCCGGCATCAAGAAGGAATTGCTCACCCCGACCGGAGCGGCCATCCTGCGCGCCCTTCAAGTCAGCTTCCAGCCGCTTCCGCCCGTCACTCTTTCTGCCACCGGCTACGGTGCCGGAGCCCGCGACTTCCCCGGCACTCCCAACCTGGTCCGCCTCTCCGTGGGTGAATCCGTCCAGCTCTCCGCAAAGGACGGTTGCCCCGCATCTGCAATGCCCGGGTGGCCCACATCTGCGCCAGCCTCACCGGCGCAAATGTGGGATCTAGGCCCTGCTCCCGCCGACCTCATCACCGTCCTCGAAGCCAATCTCGACGACATGAACCCTCAGCTCTTCTCCTACGTGCAGCAAAAGCTGCTCACCGCCGGAGCTCTCGATGCCTTTGCCGTTCCCGTGCAGATGAAGAAAGGCCGTCCCGGTCTCATCTTCACCGTGCTGGCCTCGCCTGCCCACGCCGAACTGCTCTCACGCATCCTGCTTACCGAAACCACTACCCTGGGCGTACGCATGCGCCAGGAGCAGCGCCGCATTCTCGACCGTAAGCACGTCACCGTCGAATCCCCCTGGGGTCCAATCCGGGTTAAGCTCGGCCTCCTGCAGGGAGAGGTTGTAAACTGCGCTCCTGAATTCGAGGACTGCCGCAAAATCGCCGAAGCCAACGGAGTGCCTCTTAAAACTGTTCTGCAAGAAGCCTCGCGCCTCTACCACGCGCCCGCGGCTGGAAGCGAAACGTTACCCAACCCTGCGCCACCGGCCAGCAGCAACGCGTTACCCGGCCAGACGCCACCGGCCACCAGCAACGAGTCATCCAACCCTCTTGCGCCGCCTGTTTCCGGCCGCGCCTCCAAAAGTTTTTCGTCCTGATCGAGAGATTCGTATGAGCGAGCAAGAAAAGTTTTTCATCACTACGCCGATTTACTACGTTAACGCGCGGCCTCACATCGGCCACACTTACACCACCGTCGTCTGCGACGCCATCGCCCGCCGCCATCGCATGTTGGGCCACGACACGCTCTTCCTCACCGGAACCGACGAGCATGGTCAGAAGATTGAGCGCTCCGCTGCCGCCCTCGGCAAAACGCCTCAGCAGCTCACCGACCAGGTCAGCGGAGAATTCCGCGCTCTCTGGGACCGCATGGGCATCAGCTACGATCAGTTCATCCGCACCACCAGTCCCATGCACAAGCGCGGCGTGCAGGCCATGTTCACCCTGCTCCAGGAGCGCGGATACATCTACAAGGGCTCCTACACCGGCCAATATTGCGTCTTCGACGAGCTCTACGCCGACGACAACACTCCCGGCACGCCCTGCCCCGTCTGCGGACGCATCACCGAAACCGTTCAGGAGGAGAACTACTTCTTCAAGCTCTCTGAGATGGCCGAGCCCCTGCTCAAGCTCTATCAGGAGAATCCCAATCTCATCTATCCCGAAACCCGCCGCAACGAAGTCATCTCCTTCGTGAAAGGCGGGCTCAAAGATCTTTCCATCTCGCGCACCACTTTCTCCTGGGGCATTCCCGTCCCCGGCGATCCCGCTCACGTCATCTACGTCTGGCTCGACGCGCTTTGCAACTACGCCACAGCCGTTGGCTTCGGATCGCCCGATGCCGCCGATCAGCAGCGCTACCAGCATTACTGGCCTGCCAACGTCCACATGATCGGCAAGGAGATCGTCCGCTTCCACTGCGTCTATTGGCCCGCGTTCCTACTGGCCGCCGGTCTCCCCTTGCCTCAGCAGATCGTAGCTCACGGCTGGCTGCTCTTTGAAGAGAGCAAGATGTCCAAGTCGCGCGGCAATATCGTGCGCAGCGAAACCATCCTCGAAGTTCTCGGCGCCGATGCTCTGCGTTACTTCCTCTTCCGCGAAATCGTCTTCGGACAGGATGGTTCCTTCTCCTTCGACGCTCTCGTGCAGCGCTACAACAGCGATCTCGCCAACGGCCTCGGCAATCTTGCCAGCCGCACTCTCTCCATGATTCAGCGTTACTTCCAAGGAGAGATTCCTTATCCCAGCGCCACCCTCGCCCATACTCCCGCCGAGGCTGCCATCACCCGCTTTGCCGAGCAGACCATAGTTGAATTCAACCGTCTCTTCGAGGCATACCAGTTTTCACGCGCCCTCGAAGCGCTCTGGTCTCTGCTCAGCGCCGTCGACAAGTACATCGTGGAGCAGCAACCCTGGGCCGTCGCCGAAAAAGAGGATCGCGATTCGCGCTCCCGCCTCGCCACCATTCTCTACACCTCAGCCGAGGCCTTGCGCATCATCACCGTCCTCGCCCATCCCATCATCCCTGACTCCACCGCCAAGATCTTCACTCAGCTTGGTCTCAGCGACATTGCCAAAACCAGTCTCACCACCTTGCGTTGGGGACAGTTGAACATTGGCACTCGCCTCGGCCGTATCGAGGCCGTTTTTCCACGCGCCGACAAGAGCGCGATTGAAAGGATGCAACAGATGGAAGAAGATCGTAAAAACTCCACCGACTCCGCCAACGGAACCACCACCGCCGTCGCCCCTGTCCCTGCGAACGCCGCCACGACTACCGCTCCCAGCACTGCCACATCGGCCGCCGGCAACTCCGCACCCGCACCAGCAGCCGGAGCGCCTGCTATCGCCCCGCAAATCGTCATCGACGACTTCGTCAAGGTCGATCTCCGTGTCGGCACCGTCCTCACCGCCGAAAAGGTTGAGAAGGCCGACAAACTCCTTCGCCTCACCGTCGACATCGGCTCGGAAGTCCGTCAGATCGTCGCTGGCATTGCCAAGGCTTACGCTCCTGAAACACTGGTGGGACGCAAGGTCGTCATCGTTGCCAACCTAGCCCCTCGCAAACTTCGCGGCATCGAGTCCCAAGGCATGATCGTCGCCGCCTCTTTCGGAGAAGAAGGCACGCCCGCTCTCGCCAGCTTCCTCGAAGAAGTCCCCAACGGCTCGCGCTTGAAGTAAGCCTCACGCATCGGCAACACACACGAGGGTGCCCCATCCTAACCGGGTTTTTCGGTTAGGGTGGGGCCTTTGACCTTGCCTTTGATCTTGTCCTTGAGGTGTCACGTTGAGCGGAGCGAAACTCTTCCTGCGGCTTCGCGATTAATGCTGGGCCTTTTGCCTTTGACGTTCAATCGTCAATCGTCAATTCCCCAATCCGTCAATCCCCTATAATTTCCCCATGTTCCTCGACTCCCACGCCCATCTCGACGGCTCTCAGTTCGCCTCCGATCGCGAAGCCACCATCCAGCGCGCCTACGACGCCGGAATCCGCGCCCTCCTTGCCATCGGCAATGGTGACGGTCCCGACGACATCGCCTGCGCCATCCCCTTTGCCGAGCGCTACCCTTGGATCTACGCCTCCATCGGCGTCCATCCCCACGAGGCTCGACTCCTCACCCCTGCGCATCTCGACGCCATGCGCCAACTGGCCGCCCACCCTCGCGTCATCGCCATCGGCGAAATCGGTCTCGACTACCACTACGACCACTCCCCGCGCGATGTCCAATTGCAGGCCTTCCGCCAGCAACTCGAACTCGCTGCCTCCGTCCGTCTTCCCATCCTCATCCACTGCCGCCCCAGCCAAAACAGCTCCAACGCCTGGGACGACCTTCTCGCCATCCTCCGCGAGCACTGGGCCGCAACCGCCCTCGGCGGCGTCATGCACTGCTTCACCGGAGACCTCGCCCAAGCTCACGCCTCGCTCGATCTCGGCTTCATCCTCTCCTTCGCCGGAAACCTCACCTACCCCAAAGCTCAGAACATCCGCGACGCTGCCGCCATGGTCCCGCTCGACCGCTTCTTCCTCGAAACCGATTGCCCCTACCTCGCTCCCATCCCCTATCGCGGCAAACGCAACGAGCCCGCCTACGTCGTCGAAACCACTCGCCACTTCGCCCAGCTTCGCTCCCTCACACCTGAGGCCGCTGGATCACTCGCCCTCGAAAACTTCCTCCGCTTCTTCCACCTGACCTGATCCCGGCTTCAAAACAGGAACGCCAGACCGGCTCCAGAGCCTACGCAGTTCGGTGTTGTTGTTGCTGCTATCGTTGCGGTTGCTGAGGTTGCGGTTGCTGTTGTCGTTGCGGTTGCCCTTGTCGTTGCGGTTGCTGTTGCCTCTGAGGTGTCATTCCGAAGCGTAGCGAGGAATCCCATCGACGTTGAAATATAACACCCGGCCCCAGAGGCACTTCGGCCAATCGCTAGACTTCCGCGGAACCGCCTGGTGCAGATACCCATCTATTGAAACGGCAAGCTTCCACCCGTCCTCCTCAACGTCAAAACCCCTGATTTTTCGGATCAGGGGTTCTGTACGTGCAAGGTTGTTTTCGCTCTCGATTGATCTGGTTCTTATGCTTCGCTTTTCTTCCCAAACAGCGTGTCGAGAGAGAAGTAGTTCTCTCCGATCTTTGCGAGCAGCAGGTAATAGAGAAACACGTAGAACATCTGAAGAAATACCGTGTTCCAGTCGCTACGCAGAGACGTTCCAATCACGAGCACTGTCATCAGCAATCCGCCCAGCGCCAATCCCCATCTGGTTAGCAATCCAACCATAATCAACAGGCCCAGAATGGCCTCCGCGAATGGCAAGAACCAAAGAAAGTTGTGAACGAGCCCGTAGGGCAGGATCGTAGTGGTGAATCCCTTTTCCATTGCCGTGGCAAACCCTCCGGCTCCCGGGCCAAAGATCCTGCCCGCTCCGTGGATCACCATATTCACTCCCATAGTGAGCCGGAATATTCCGTAGGCTAGCCTGCGATCAAACAACGGGGTAGTCGAGTCCATAGATACCTCTCTCTTCTTGAATTGAGTTGTAAGGGGTGTTGAGTGAATTCAGCATACTACAACTTCCAATGAACGCACTACCAGTTGCAGGTGCCCCATCTTAGCCCGCCTCTTTTGGCAAGCTAAGATGGGTTCTATTCAAGCCGCGCGAAGCGCGTTCCAAGCTCCAATCCTCCCACGTATCCGAACGCTGTGGTGTTGTCGCTGTATCTTTCGAGATTCAGTCCAGCATCCTTAAACTCACGCCTTTTGCGAGTTTAGGATGGGTTAACACCTTGTGCCCGGCCCTGCCCGCTCATTCGTCTCCCAGCTATCGTCCCGGCGCCGCCACCACCGCTCCCCCATCCATCTTTGGAATCCCGAAGTGACCACTCAGACGCAGCAAATCCAGCGGCGTCACCGATCCCGAAGCCGAGATAAAGTTCACCTGCCTCGCTCCCACCAGCAGCACCGCTGCGTCGCGCACCGCCGACTGATCCATATGAACCCAAAAGTCAGTCTGCACTCCGTTATCGCCCTTGTGCTTGTCCATCAACTGCATCCATCCCGCCTCGCGAAACTCCTGCCTGATCCCCTCCATCATCGCCGGATCAATCGCCACACCCGCCGGAAAGCGATAGCTGCGCACCGAAACTCCATTCACCCCCGCAATCACCCGCCGCAGATCCTCGTTGTTCTTGTCCAGCTTTGAGACCAGCACCAGCATCGAGTGGTCCAGCGAAAACTCCGTCCGCGAGACCGCGCCCACCCCCAGAGCCCCAATCCCCTGCGGCACCCACTGCCTTGCCTGCCCCTGATCTGCCGACGGGGGAACCGGAGGAGTTGGAGGAGCAGGAGGAACCGGCGGCACAGGAGGAACCGGAGCAGTCTCTACCGCAGGCGGAGCCGCCGTCTGCCCCTGCGCCACCGCGCTCATCGTCAACGCGCACCCCAGCACCCACCCCATCCCTGCCAAAACCATAACTCGGGAGATCTTCATCTTTCTTTCCACCTCACAGGAATTCACGACGCGTGCGCAGGCCGCAGTCGCCGTCCCAATTCTAAAACCCACCACTACCGCATATGTTCCGCATTCGGCCGGCTTTGCCTAATTGACTGCGGCAAACCCCTACTTTCTTCGCAAGCAGGCCAGCTTAGCGGGCCGTCTCGGGATTGTGAGCGCATGGCGATGTTTTCGCCCGCTTAGCCCTGTCAATACAGCCAACCTGTCAATTGTGCAGTTTTTGTTTTAGGCTGTCATTCCGAGCAAAACGAGGAATCCCAGCACCGTCCAAATCTCCTGCGCGACTTCTAAGGCACTCCAGCCAGCGACCGATTGACTCTGGGTCTCAAAATGGCGAGTTGCTAGGCGATTAGGCAACAGGTACTTGCAGGTCACTTCCGAGTCGCCGAACAATCGCATGTGTAGCGATGCAAGACCATGCGGCGTTTTCGAGGAGTAATATTCTTTCGACTGAAGCTTTCAGCGTCTCCCCGGTCCCCAACTGCGAGGGACCGGGGCCACCTAGTGTTATCGTCCACTCTGGTCCTGCAGAATCCTTCGCAAGTCCGAGATTGTAGTGTCCATCGTAGTCAACATTTTTGGCTAGTCAGGTACAGCCCTTCGAGGTAAATGCGCAATGATCAGAGGTGTTCGTGAAAGAAGCAAGGCCGTCTCTGCAATCATGATCAAGGCAGAGAAGGATCTATGGTCAGCATGGGAGTCAGCAAAAATCTTCTCCCACAACGTTCTCAAGGGAACTGCTCGGGAGAACCCCCTTGGGAAGTTTCTAGCCGCACGCCTTCCTGATGCTTATGGCATATGCAGCGGCGAGGCTGTTGACTGCTTCGATAACCACACGACCCAGCTAGACTTAATCGTTTATGACAGAATCCGGAACTGCCCTTTAGCCGAAGACCCTTTCCTCATGCCGGCGGAATCTCTGCTCGCGGTCATTGAAGTGAAGTCAACCTTGAATATTGAGGAACTCCGGAAATGTTTTACTGCTGCGAAGTCAATTAGACGGTTGAGGCCTTACAAGAAGGGGCATTTTGTCCCCTCGCGCAATGAAGATGCTAAGCACGAATATCGGTGTCTCTATAGCGTATTCGCGTATTCATCAGATTTGGTTTCTTCCACGTGGCTCTCGAATGAATGGTCCCGAATCGAATCGGTTGCCAAGGAAATGAGGCTCGACCTCGATTTAATTGATCGCATTGTTGTGCTGGACAGAGGTGTCATTACTCCAGGAAGTCGATCTGGAAAGCAACTGCCTGAAGGGCAAGCGGGAATATTGCATGAGTGGTTCTTGCACCTAACCAACTTTCTGAACCGCGAGAATATCCTCAGTCGCGAAGGCCAAGGGAGAGATCCCGTCGATTGGCAGGTGTATGCGGAAAGACGCAGTAAGGGCTGGAAGCGGCTTTAGCTGTAAATTGAGAATCACGTGATTCTCAATTTACGGCTCTGTCAAGAAGCTAAGGTTGCACATCAGTCCTCATATGTCGGCTTGTGGCAAGGTTATCCCGAGGATTTGGCATTGCTCCCGTCGGACAGGTAACGTATCCACCCATCTCAATCTGGCGCAGCTCGCTTAGCATTTGGGCAGAAGCGTCTAATCGGGCAAAGCTCCTTGGCCACAACCGCTCTCCGAGCAAAAAAGATGCCCGCCACCGGCAGGCACCTTCCACTCTCAATCGTTCTTCTTTAGAACGCCCACTTCAGCACCGACGCCCCGCTGGTAAATCCTGCGCCCACCGATGCGATCAGCAGAGTATTGCCTTTCTTCAGCCGTCCCGTCTCCACCGCCGTCATCATCGCCAGCGGAATTGTCCCCGCCGTCGTGTTCCCATAATCTTCAATGTTGATAATGACTTTTTCTCGCGGCATCTTCAGCCGGTCAGCCGTAGCCGTAATGATCCGCTTGTTCGCCTGGTGAGAGATGAAGCAATCCACGTCCGCGCCCGTCATTCCGGTCTTTGCCAGCACGCGCTCAGTCACTTCCGCCATTTTCTTCACGGCATACTTGAACACCTGCTGCCCATCCTGATGAACGTAATGCATCCGCTGGTCCACCGTCTCGTGCGTCGCCGGATGCAAGCTTCCGCCGCCCGGCTGGTACAGGTAGTCCCCGCCAAAACCCTCCACCTGGTGAACGTAGTCGATAAACCCAACGTCTTCACCGTCTTCTGCCGGCTCCAGTAGCACCGCACCCGCGCCATCGCCAAACAGAATGCAGGTCGTCCGGTCCGTGTAGTCGATCATCGATGAGTTCACATCCGCGCCGATCACCAGCACCTTCTTGTGTGCTCCGCTCTCCACCAGCTTCACTCCGGTCGTCAATGAGAAAACGAAGCCCGAGCACCCGGCTGAAATATCAAAACCCCACGCCTGCGGAATCGCCAGCTTCTTCTGCACCAGGCAAGCCGTCGAGGGATACGCCATGTCCGGCGTCACCGTACCCACGATGATCGCTTCCACCGTACTCAGGTCCACGTTATGCCGCACAGCCAAGTCCCTGGCTGCACACACCGCCAAATCGCTGCATGCCACTCCCGGCTCAACAACGTGCCGTTCGCGAATCCCAGTTCGCTCCAAGATCCACTCGTTGGTCGTCGAAACCAACTTTTCCAGGTCTGCGTTGGAGAGCACCCGGGGAGGTACAAATGTGCCTAAAGCCGTGATTTTGGCACGTATCTTTTTATTCAAGCTCCAGAATCTCCACTACTAGAATGTGCCAATTGTCGCCCACCGCGCCGTGAATGTAAACCGCTCACCTGGCGCCAGCGGCCGGAGGGACCGAGGTTGGCCCGTACCCTTCGTTAAGCCGTTGCCACCATCGCCCAGCGCGCCAATTGCCATCAGCAAGTCAATGCCCCACATCGGCCGCTTTTCCACCGGCGCCCATGTGGGGCTCTCGCGTGCTCTTCGATTCTATATTGATCCAGCCGTCAACTCGGAACTTTGAACTCCAAAATCCTGGCACCCCTTACCGCGTCAGCGCCCAAAGCAGCGCCCCTATCACCATCCACATCGCCAGTGAGATAGGAACTGCCATCGCCAGCCCCCGTATGGCCCTGTCTTGCGGCACAGCCCTGCTCTCCTGCAGGCTACTCCATTCACCATCCCGCTCTTCCAGTTCCTCGCATCCGGGACTGTCGAGCCCATCCTTCAGCGCACCCTCTGCCGCAAACGCCTCCGCCGCCAAGTTCCGCCCTGCCTCATGGAAGCCTTCTGTCTGCATCACGTTCTCTCCGTGAGACAAGCTTCTCCCAATTCTGCCCTGAGCAATCAGCAGATCTGCACGCGAGACCACAAAGTAGTCCCACAAAAAATCAGATTTCAACTTGGGAAATTTCCGTGGATCGCAACTGGAGGGGATTTACTGTCCGGCAAGGCTCGCTACTACGCCTTCAACGCAAAAAATTAAAGCCGGACACCGGAAGCTCACTGCGCATGAAACGGCCCGTTACCGTTGCTTCCTTCCGGACCTGGCGGGATTGGCGGGGTTTCATCGCGTATGACCGATGTCCGACCAGACTCGATACTACCACGTCCCATTTCATCCTTCATCTCCCCCATTGTGGAAACCCACGCCGGCTCCCACCCTCACCGCTCCACCCTTCTAAAGCTCTATACTGAAGGCCGGATGTCTTCGGCGACTCCATCCCGCCCCGCCCTTCGCATCGCTCCGCCGGAGATCGAGCATCTCTTCCAAGTCTCGCTCTTCCTTCTCATCGTCACCGGATTCGCCACCCTGGCCGCCACCGGAAAACTCGATCTCGTCAGTATCGGCTTTGTCCTCACGGCTCTCGTCCTGCGCGCTTTTTTGCTCTTTCGCGACCGTCCTTTCGCCATTCCGCCCCGCATCACTGCCTGGCTGGCTGTCGTCTACTTCCTCCTTTTCTTTGTAGATTTCTTCTTCGTCTCCGCCCGCGATTTCGTAGCTCCCGCCGTCCACCTCGTCCTGTTCATCATGTGCGTCAAGCTCTTCAACATTGAGCGCGAGCGCGACTACGTTTATCTCGCCGTGCTTTCTTTTCTCATGGTCTTGTCGGCCGCGATCCTCACCGTCGATTCCGCATTTCTCGCCGCATTTGCCCTCTTCGTCATCCTCGCCGTCTTCTGCTTCATGGTCATGGAGCTTCGCCGCTCTTCCCTCCGCGCTCCCAACACGGCCTCGATCGCCATTCCCGGACTCCGAACCCGCCGCCGTTCCATCTCTCCCCTGCAGCGGCTCTCCGGCTCGCTCGCCCGCACCACCGGAGTCATGGTCATCGCGATTCTTGCCGCTGCTGCCGTTCTCTTTTTCGCCATGCCTCGCATCACCGGAGGCTATCTCTCGCGCTACGCCCAGAGTGACGCCATCTCCACCGGCTTCTCTGAATCCGTCAATCTCGGAGAGATCGGACGCATCCAGCAATCCTCCTCCGTCGTTGCTCACATTCACATCAATGGCGACTCCACCGGAGAGCATCAGCTCCGCCTCCGTGGCGCCGTCCTCACCAACTTCGATGGCCATCGCTGGACCCATCCCTTTCGCGACGCCGATATTCTCTCCCAGGGCTATGGCCGTCTCTTCGAGCTCTCTCCCCGAGCCGTCCAGCTCACGCGCAGCGAGCAACTCCGCCTCGCCCGTGGTCCTCAGCCCGATCTTCTCCGCTACCGCGTCCTCATGGAGCCTCTTAACACCACCGTCATCTTCACCATCCCAACCGCCCAGGCTCTCTTCGGCCCATTCCGCGAAATCGGCGTCGATGACGACCAAACCTTTCACAACCTCGACCGCCAGCACGTCGTAACCATCTACGAAGGCGTCTCAGACCTTTCGCTTCCCTCGCCTACAACCCTCCAGCGCCTGCCCGCCACGCTGCCGGAAACCTTTCCCCTGCGTTATCTCCAGCTCCCCGATCATCTCGATCCGCGTATTCCCGAGCTGGCGCACCGCCTCACCACCTCTTCAACGTCCCCTTATCTCCGCGCCTTTGCCATCGAGCATTACCTCACCACCCAGTTCGGCTATACCTTGCAGCTTCCATCCGAGCCGCCCGCCGATCCCATTGCCGACTTCCTCTTTCACCGCCGTCGCGGACATTGTGAGTATTTCGCCTCATCCATGGCCATACTCCTGCGAACCGTCGGCATTCCCTCTCGCGTCATCACCGGATTCCGTGGCGGACAGTTTAATCAGGTCAATTCCACCTACATCATCCGCGCCAGTGACGCTCACTCCTGGGTCGAAGCCTTCATTCCCGGCGCCGGTTGGATGACCTTCGATCCAACTCCTGCCAGCGATGCTCTGCCCACAAACTTCTGGACTCGCTCCCAGCTCTACCTCGACGCCGCCCGCGAGTTCTGGCGCGAGTGGATCGTGAACTACGATGCCGCTCACCAGCAGGCTCTCTCCGTTGCCGGCATCCAGCAAACCCGCAGCCGCGTCACCGACTTCCGCCTGTGGGCTCACCACCAGTACCAACGCATGTTGCAAATGGCGCGCCGTGTCCGTAACGCTGCCGCCAGCGACCCCATACGCCTCTTCCGCATCGCCCTTATCCTGCTTGTCCTGGCATTGTTTATTGCTCTGCCTTTTGCCATACGACATCTGCGCAACCTCAGGCTGGCCGCATCTCCAAGCGCCTCGCCGCGTTCGGCTGCCACCATCTTCTATCTCCGCATGACCCGCCACCTCACCCGTCGCGGATATCCCCGCGCCCCCACCCAGACGCCCTCTGAATTCGCCGCCTCCATCCCCGAACCGGCTCTCCGCGAAACCGTCCTCCGCTTCACCTCTGCTTACGAGCGCGCCCGCTTCGGAGGCTCTCCCTCAGCCGCCGCCAACCTTCCCGCCCTGCTCCAGCAGATGCGCAACACTCCTTCCCCCCGCTCCTGACCCATCTCTTGACATCAAGCTCTGCTTTGTTCTTTTGCCTTTGTTCTTTGCCTTTGTTCTTCGCCTTTGTTCTTAATTTTGCTTTTGTTTTTGCTTGCCTTTGCTTTTGTTTTTGCTTGCCTTTGCTTTTGTTTTTTGAAGTGTCATCCTGAACGAAGTGAAGGACCCCAGCCCCGTTGAAATATGGAACTCAGCTCCAGAGGCACTTCAACCAACACACGATTTTCCCCTTCCACTTTCCATCTCGTTTGCAGAATCTTAACGTCCCTTCGCCTTTTTTCTCTTCACTTTAGCCCCCCATCGTCCGTTCCTCTTTATAGGTAGCAACTTATGTCACCTTCGCGCGCTCATTCCGATCTCTGCACTTTTCTCTTCAGCGGCAATCCCGTGCCCATGTTTCTCTACGACAGCCGCTCGCTGCGCATCTTCGAGGCCAATGACGCTGCCCTTGCCCGCTACGGATACTCCCGCCGTGAGCTTCGCACCATGACCATCCGCGACCTTCGCCCCGCCGGTGATACCTCCGCGCTTGAGAGCTCGCTCCACGTCGATCGCGACACGCCCTCGCATTCTCTGTGGACTCACGTCACCAGCACCGGCGTTCCCTTTCCCGTAGAGGTCCGCCTTGCCCCGTTCATCCGTGGCCGCCGCCATCTCTCTCTCATGTCTGTCATTGACGCATCTGCCTGGAGCGAAACTCGCCTCAAGCTCGTTCGCTCTGAGGAGCTTCACCGCTCGCTGGTCGAGGAGTGTCCCTTCGGAATCTATCGCTTCAACCTCACCACCTCTTGCCTTGAGCAGGCCAACCCCGCCCTCCTGCGCATCGTCGGATACTCATTTGAGGAGTTCTCTTCCGTCAGCATTGCTGACCTTGGCATCGCACCCGCCGACCGCGATCGCTTCCTCGCTGAGTTGCTCACCACCGGCAACGCTCGCGACTACGAGACCCTCCTGCGCAAGAAGACTGGCGAAATCATCCGTGTCTCCATCTCCGGATACCTCTGCTCCAACGCCGAAACCGGTCACCGGCACATTCAGGGATACATTCTCGACATCACTCGCCAGCGCGAGCTAGAGGAGCGCCTCAGCCACTCACATCGCATGGAGGCCGTCGGACGCCTCGCCGGTGGAGTCGCTCACGACTTCAACAACATTACCCAGTCCATCAGCCTCTCCTGCGAGCTCGCCCTGCGATACCAGCTCGCCCCGGCCATCGAATCCAAGCTCCTCGACATCATGCAGCAAACCGAGCGCGCCGCTGAGATCACCCGTCAGCTTCTCGCTTTCAGCCGCCGCCAGGTCCTTCAGCCCTCGGTCGTCAACCTCAACGAATGCGTCCGCAGAGCTCTCTCCATGCTTACCCGCGCCGTTGGCGTCGATGTCTCCATTGACCTCAACCTAGATGAGACCATCGACCACGTCTTCGTCGATCCTCAGCAGCTCACTCTTGTCCTCATGCACCTCGCCGACAATGCACGCAACGCCATGCCCCGGGGCGGACGCCTGCAAATCTCCACCGCCACTTGCTCCATCGGTTCCGCTCTCAACCCGTTCAATCCCGCTGCAACTTGCACCCTCCTCACCGTCGCCGACACTGGCGTGGGCATGAACGAAGCAACCCTGCAGCGCATCTTCGAACCTTTCTTCTCCACCAAAAACACCAGCCTCGCCACCGGCCTCGGACTCTCCACCGTTCACGGCATCATCAGTCAGAGCAAAGGCCACATCGAGTGTGAATCCACTCTCGGACAAGGCACCACCTTCCGCATCTTTCTCCCTATCGCCGCCGCGCAGCCCGCCGTCAGCTCCGTTCTCTCAACCGAAGTCAACGAAGTTTTCCGCATCCTTCTCGCCGAGGACGATCCCATCGTCAACAAGCACCTCACCAACGCACTCAATCTGGCTGGCTTTTCCGTCGACTCCGTATCCAACGGTGAGGAGGCACTTACGGCCTTCGCTAACGGTCACTATCACGTCATCGTAACGGACATCGTTATGCCCAAGCTCGGTGGCATCGAGCTAACCAAACGCCTTCGCCAGCTCGCCCCGCAACTCCCCGTCGTCCTCATCTCCGGCTACAGCGAAGAGGTCAGCGTGATGCAACATCTCCCATCCACCCACATCGCTTACCTTCAGAAGCCTTTCGCCAGCTCTCAACTAGTCGCCACCCTCCGCCGCCTCCTCGCCACCTAACCGAACTCCGGGTGGCAGGGGCCCTCGATAAGAACGAAGGGGGTGTCATAAAGGTTCCCTGATGTTTTCTACTGATTCTGCCGATACGCACTCCTTGGATAGCCAAGAGAAAGCCCATTCTGACATCGGAAGAACTGGATGAGGCGTTTCAAAAGCTCTGATTCATGAGAATTCATTCTGAGGCAAGCGCACGTTGGTTATCGCATGACTGAAGCATTGAAATTTTTTCTGAACAGCTCCAACAGATGTGTTCCGTGGCGGATACGCACTGAAGCCTCGAATTAGGAGAAATCATGAATCGTTGGTCTATTTCTACAAGAATCACCGCTACGGTCACGCTTGTACTTGCTGGTGCGGCGCTCGGCACAGCATTCTTGTTCTTCACGATGAACCGGGCGTCCAATGAACTGAATCGTCACTTGAGCGTGGCCGTACACTCGGATATGGCGGCGTCCCAATTGGCGGGGGAGTTTCAGCGCGAGATCCTTACCGCGCGTATTAATTTCATTTACTACGTGACGGTTCAGAAAGATGGTTCCTTGCAACTGGGCTGGGAGCACTATCGAACTGCGCAGAGACTGCTCTCGGAACTGACCAACAATGTGGATAAGGATCCAAATCTCTCCGATCTGCGACCAGCAGTGCGAGAAGTCGGCAGCCATGTTCAAGCGTACGAACCGGTGCTGCAGAAAATCATTGCTTCCGTTCAGGAGGGGAGGAATCAAAGCGCTGGATTCAAGGACCTCCTGAATGAATGGGCCTCACTCGGCGGGCAGATGATAGATTCCGCAAAGGAGTGCGAAGAAAGAGGCACAGGCCTGGCTCTACGCGGTACTGGCTCGGCTAGTTTGAGACTTGGCAACTCGGTCATCATCGCACTGCTCGCCGTGGTGATTGGCTTTGGTTCGGGAATCCTTGCCGCCTTCATCCTGGTTCGCTCCCTCAACAAGCAACTCAGGGCGGTTACGGCAGAATTGGCGAACGGAGCCGCTCAAGTAGCCTCGGCTGCTTCGCAGGTCGCTTCCTCGTCGGAGGCCTTGGCACAGGGTGCCTCGGAGCAAGCCGCCTCGCTCGAAGAGACTTCAGCGTCGACCGAAGAGATCAACACCATGGCCAGCCGCAATGCCGACAGCTCCAAGGCAATTGCGAACCTCATGGTTTCCACCACACATCGCATTGGCGAGGGCAACCGGAAGTTGGAGGAAATGGTTGCTTCCATGCAACACATCAACACTTCCAGCGAAAAGATTTCGAAGATCATCAAGACGATCGACGAGATTGCCTTCCAAACCAACATCCTGGCGCTGAATGCTGCGGTGGAAGCCGCCCGCGCGGGCGAGAGTGGCATGGGCTTTGCCGTAGTGGCAGATGAAGTACGGAATCTGGCGCAACGTTGCTCCCAGGCGGCGAAGGACACAGCCGGTCTAATCGAGGAATCGATCTCCAGCTCGCATGAAGGCAGCACAAAGCTGGCCGAAGTGACGAAGGCGATCGGTGCGATAACGGAAGAAGTCAGCAAGGTATCGGAGTTGGTGGAGGAAGTGAGCCTAGGAAGCCAGGAGCAGTCGAAAGGCTTGGATCAGATTGCGAAGGGTATCTCTCAGATGGAACAGGTCACCCAGAAAACTGCGTCTGCGGCTGAGGAAAGCGCTTCGGCCGGAGAAGAGCTAAACGCACAGTCGCAGACACTGCATGGAATCGTCCAACAGCTAGCGGCGCTTGTGGATTCGAGCGGTCGGAGGGCTGCGCTCGCACTCCCTCGAGAAGCGAAGGAAGCAGGTTTCCTCAACCGCACGGGTGCTTACGTGGGGTGACTCACGACAAGCCGCTTCTCTTGAGGATACTTGGAAATATTTCCCTGGCGCGAATGTGGAATTCAGGGCAACAAACTGCTACTCACTCCGGAATGTACCTATGTACCAATGGGTTACTACATGTAATAAACCCTTAGCACAGAAGTTAATCCATTTTGAATTCCGCGCAACCATATACCATCCCGCCACTTCCGCCATCGAAACGATTATCGGAATCGTCAATCGTGGCCGTTGCCTTCGGTCGCTGCGCAAAACCGCATTTTGCCGGGAATGGCTCTCTACAAATCCTCTTCCCTAATCTCCTGATCCTCGTCAAGCCCGCTTAAATAGGCTGCCATCGCCACTCCGCACCCTTTATGGCAGTGCAAGCAGACCGTGCTCCCGCAGGACAATCTTCCCCGCCCGCGCGGCCATTCCTCAACTCCCGCGCAATCTTCCATCGAACTCTTTTTGTCCTGCGGAATTTCCATATCTCAAACCTAGACGCCGCGGCCAATCGCGTCTATGACTCAAGTCACAGCCGCTTATGCATCTTTCCCAGCCCCATTCTCCGGAGGCAAAATGATCCCTTCGCTCCCGCCATCGAAGCGCTGCTCGCCTCGCCGCGTGTCCTTCGTCTTCGGAGCCCCGCGATACGCATAAACAACGGCCAGCAATGGTGGCGCGAACAACACTCCCCAAAACGGCAGCACAATGCCAAGCAGAATCGGCGCCAGCACTGACGCCCAAATAGGCACGCGATTCTCCCGCCGCATCAGGTATGGCTGAATCACAAGACTGTCCAGCAGCGCGATCACCGCATACGCACCAAGAAAGTAAAACCACCGCGTCAGTGGCGCACCGCTAAACAGCATAGCCAGCGCCGGGCCAAACAGCGCCACCAGCGGGCCAAAGTGCGGAATGAATTGCAAAGCCCCTGCCAGCAGCGCCCAGAGCGGCGCCCATGGCACCTTGAGCCAAATTAGTACCCCCAGCCAAAGGCCGCTGACCAGCAGCGAGTCATAGACCTGTGCGATCAGCCATCGCCGCAATGCCCCCAAGGTCAGCTTCGCATGATACTGAAAGTGCATAATCCTTATCTCAATCCCTCTTAAACCAATGCTACACTGTGATTAATCCAGCCGGATTGGTGAGCGTGAGATGAAGTTTGGCGTCATCATATTTCCCGGAAGTAATTGCGACCACGATGCCTATTGGGCGTTCAAGGAAGTCTGCGGGCAGCCCGCGACCCTGCTCTGGCATGACTCGCACGACCTTGAAGGCTCCGACGTCATCGTCGTGCCAGGAGGATTCTCCTATGGCGACTACTTGCGCACCGGTGCCATCGCGCGGTTCTCTCCCATCATGCAATCGGTCAAGCGATTTGCCGACTCGGGCGGCCTAGTCATTGGTATCTGCAACGGTTTCCAGATTCTCTGCGAAGCCCACATGCTGCCCGGAGTTCTGCTCCGCAATAAGACCCTGAAGTATATTTGCAAGCCGGTTCACCTGCGCGTGGAGAGCTGTTCCACTCCATTCACTCAGGGGCTGACTAAAGGCGACGTGCTGGAAATCCCCATCGGGCATGGAGATGGCAATTTCTTCTGCGATGAATCCACGCTGTTGCAGTTGAACCAGCGCGAGCAGGTAATCTTCCGCTACGCGACTCCGCAGGGACAGATCACTGCAGAGGCAAACCCCAATGGCTCACTCGAAAACATTGCTGGCATTTGCAACGAAGGCCGCAACGTTCTCGGGATGATGCCACATCCGGAGCGCGCCAGTGAAGACCTACTCGGCATGAAGGATGGAATGAAGCTGCTGCGTTCGCTGGTGGAGAGCGCCGCAGTACATCAATAAACCGAATGAAATCGCACTCTTCCCAGTCCGCTGTTACCGCCCCGCCCCGGGCCGAAGCCGAGCTTCAGAGGCGCGATGGTGAGTTACTGCATATTCTGGACAATTGGCTGGAGCGCGCCAATCAGCGTGGTGGCTCGCACATCGCGTGCCGTCCCGGCTGCGCCCAATGTTGCATCGGGGTCTTCGCCATCAACCGTCTGGACGCCCTGCGTTTGCAGCGCGGACTCAACGAACTTGCCGATCGCGATCCGGAGCGCGCACAGCGCGTATTGCAGCGCGCCGTCGAATCGCTGGAACGAACTGTCAATGATTTTCCCGGCGACGTGGAGACTGGAATCCTCGATGACTCGGCCGATGCAGAGGACATCTTTGAGGAGTTTGCCAATGACGAGCCCTGCCCCGCACTCGATCCCGTAACCCTGACCTGCGATCTCTACTCGCATCGCCCGATGACTTGCCGTGTCTTCGGACCTCCGGTGCGGACCGAAGGTGGACTGGGTGTGTGCGAACTATGTTTCACCAATACCAGTCCTGAGGAAATTGCCGCCGCTGAAGTACCCTTGGAAGGTGAGAAGCTTGAGTCCACTCTGAATCGCGAGTTGGAGCGAGCTATCGAACCTGGTAATACGATCGTTGCCTTTGCCCTGCTTGGCGCTTAATTCCCATTTCTTCCTATTTCACAACATCTACCTTGTTCACGATCTCCGACTTGCGGGCGCGCTCGTTTTCTTCCAGCAGTTCGTCGCGAACGCCGGCCAACTCCTTTCCCTTCGCACCAAGGCTGTCCGTGAGTTGTTTCATCTCCTGGTTCTTCTGAGCTCGGTCGGGATCACCATACTTGGAGGACCGGTCCAACGCGGTTATGCGCGTCTGGAGGTCCAGCATGTCGCTAGCCAGAAGCTGCACACGCTGGTTCAATTCGGCGACGCGACGCTGATGAACCGGGTCCAGTTCCTTCTTCGGCAAAACCTTCGGTGGCGCGGTAGCCTTCGCCTGAGGCGTTCCCTGCGCTGGTTTCTGCGGCTTACTCGCCGCCCCGCCCGGCGAAGTCACATCGGCATTGGTATAAACGTGCGTAGCCTTGGGTTGGTCGTTGTCCTTGCGCTGCTCGCGGGCTACATCTCCCAAGGATTGCGCCCACAACGATCCGGTACAGAGTAACATCGCCGCGCCCATAAGCCATCTCATAGCCGTCCTCCATCAGGTCCGCCTTGAAATTCGTATCCTGTCATCTTCCGCTGCAACGTTAGCTTCACCTCCGGCCACTCGGAATCAATAATGCTAAAACGCACGGAGTTGCGTTTCCGGCCGTCTGGCATAATTCGTTCGTGTCGAACTATTCCTTCTTGCTTTGCGCCGATGCGCAAAATCGCCACCCTCGATCTTTCGTTCAGTTCGTCCGTAGTGAACTGCACTCGCACAGCTTTCATCACCTCGAACGCATGAGTCAAAAGAAGGTACTTCGCTTCCGTATTCACGCCTGAACGCTGCACTGAAGCACTCAACCAGGTGTGCCCAATCTCCATCTTTCTATTCGCCCGATCGATCTTCCAGAAGCGTGTGCTGCCGACGATCGTGCCTGTATCGCGCTTGACGATCACAAAGGGCATTACAGTCCCGGCCTGTTGACCTGTCAATGCGGCGTCGATGTAGTTGTCAATGCTCGCGGGTCCAGGAACGACAGTCAGCGTCATGTTCCACAACTGGCCGTCTGCCGCTGCTTCCAGAAGCCCCGGCCTATGTTCTTTTCGGAGGGGCTGGAGCGCAACGATCTTTCCGGTCAAAGTAGGCTGGATTATTTCGTCGTTCACAACTTATTGTCCCAGGTCAAAATGTCCCAGGTCAAAATCGCCGCTCCCTCCAGAGCTCGATGCATAGTATCGCAGACGGAAATGCCGCTCGGCCACCACGCCGCGGGTATCACCGTGGTTACATTTTCATTGGGACGTTCTTCGCTACCCAAGCCTCTATGCGATCCAGTGCCTTGCCGATATTCTCCAACGAATTGGCAATTGAAAAGCGCAGGTATCCCTCGCCATAGGAGCCAAACGCGGTGCCCGAAAGCACGGCAACTCCCGCCTCGTCCAGCAGCGCATCCGCCAACGGCTTGGACTTCCATCCCGTGCCGGTGATGTTAGGGAACATATAGAACGCTCCCTTGGGTACGCGGCAGTTGAAACCTTGAATGCGATTGATGCGCTCGGCAAAGTAGTCGCGGCGTTTCTTGAATTCAGCTTTCATCGCCTCCACGGAACTCTGTGGCCCGCAAATGGCTTCAATCCCCGCCATCTGCGTAAAGCTGGCGGTGCAAGAGTTCGAATTCGTCATCAGCCGCGAAATGTGCTGCGCCAGATCAACGCGCATTACGCCATACCCCATCCGCCAGCCGGTCATCGCCCAGGTCTTGCTGAAGCCGTCGAGCAGGATCACGCGGTCACGCAGATCGTTATAGCTGAACAGCGAGTGATGCTCTCCCTCAAAGATGAGGCGCGCATAAATCTCATCGCTCAGCACCATCACATTGCGTTCCGCGATCATGGCCGCAATCTCTTCCACATCCTGCTTCGTCATCACTCCGCCGGTAGGATTCTGTGGCGAGTTCAGGATGATGAGCTTGGTGCGCTCGTTGATCAGGCTCTTGAGTTCCTTGGTGTCGAGGCGGAAATCCATCTCCTCGCGAAGCCGGATAGGAACCGCTTTCGCTCCAAGAAAGTTGATCATCGACTCATAAATCGGAAAGCCGGGATTCGGGTAAATCACCTCATCGCCTTCTTCCGCCAGCGCCAGCAGCGTAAAGAAGATGATCGGCTTGCCGCCAGGAACTACCACCACTTCGTCCGGAGATACCTTTGTCCTGCGCCTTGCGCCCACTTCGTCCGCAATCGCCTTGCGCAGATCGGGTAGCCCCGCACTCGGACCGTAATGGGTGAACCCTTTATGCAGGGCATCCACCGCGGCATCCACAATGTTGGGCGGCGTATCGAAGTCTGGCTCGCCGATCTCAAGGTGCACAATGTCATGCCCCTGCGCTTCCAGGGCCTTCGCCTTGGCCAGCACCTCAAACGCCGTCTCCGTGCCCAGCCGCGACATGCGCTGGGCCAAACGCAATTCGGTATGGATTGCTTCGCTCATAGGAAACTCCAGTCCTTCAACTTCGTGTTTCAAAAGGCCTGCACCCTTCACCAAACCCGGTATTCTATCTCTCTCCGACCCACTGCACCACAACAATAGAAAAGCCTGCCGCGAAGGCAGGCTGGGCTCAGACTTTCTTTGCAACTACCCGTGAATTTCGCTCTCCTCGCCCGTCTCGCTGCGGATTACCTTGGCGACCCGGTACGGCTGCCCGGAGTGCGGCTCATGGAAGTGACGCACCTGCAGTTCGCCGAGCAATCCCAGCGCGAGCATCTGCACGCCTGCCACCAACATAACCGCTCCAAAGACAAGCAGTGGCCCGTGCGCGTCCATCACATTCACGTTGCGGAATACTTTTTCAACCACCATCCATAGCGCAACCAACATCCCGGTTCCAATGCCCGTCATACCGATGCCGCCAAAGAAGTGCAGCGGGCGCATCATGTACTTGAGCAGGAAGCGGATGGTGATCAGATCGAAAAACACGCGGATCGTACGCGAAATCCCATAGTGCGATGTTCCGCCCTCGCGTTCAATGTTGACGATGGGCACCTCGCACATCTTCGCGCCATACCACGACGCCAGCGCCGGGATGAAGCGGTGCAGTCCTTCGCCATATAGCGGAATGTCTTCGATCAGCTCGCGGGTATAGGCCTTGTAGGTGGTGCCGAAATCGTGCAGATCCACGCCGCTCAGCTTGGACATTGCCCAGTTGGCGCAGCGCGAAGGAATCCGGCGAAGCCATAGGTTGTCGACACGCTTCTCTCGCCATCCGCTGACGATGTCGTAGCCCTCGTTAAGCTTTGCCACAAACTTCGGAATCTCTGCCGGATCGTGCTGCAAATCGCCGTCCATGGCGATGACAAAATCTCCCTGTGCATGATCGAAGCCGGCGGCCAGCGCTGAGGTCTGCCCAAAGTTGCGGCGCAGCTTTACTACCACCACGCGGCTATCCACGGCGGCAATCTGCCCCAACAGCTTGAACGTGGCATCGCGCGAGCCGTCGTCGACAAAGACCAGCTCAAAGCTTTCGCCAACCTGCTCCATCACCGCCTTCAGGCGGTCGTAGAGCTCGGTCACACTCTCCTGCTCGTTGTGAAAAGGAACAACTATCGAATACTTAGGCACGCTAGGATTATATCGCGATTCAGCGCAAACACGTGAGCGCAACCCCCGGCTGTGCCAAGTAGGTGGCCACCAAGGCTTCGAAGCGATTCGCAGTTATACTCTTACGCATGTGTGGCCGATTCCGCGTCGCGCGTAAAAAAGAGATTCTCGAAGAAGCATTCGACGCCCAAAGCGCCTCGGATGCTCCGGAATGGGGCCCACGCTACAACGTCGCTCCCGGTCAGGAGATACTTGCCATCCGTCAGGATCGGGCGCAGCCCGTGCGCCTACTCTCACAGATGCGCTGGGGACTGATCCCCTACGGGACGAACGATCCCAGGATCGGCTACAAGATGATCAATGCACGTTCGGAGACCGTCGGAACCTTGCCGTCTTTCCGTGAGCCACTTCGCTTGCGACGCTGCCTTATTCCCGCCGATGGGTTCTACGAGTGGAAGCTCGACGGGAAACAGAAGCTTCCTTTCTGCTTTACCCTGGCCACGGATTCCGTCTTTGCCTTCGCCGGGATATGGGATCGTTGGAAGAGCCCGCAGGGGCCGGTCATTGAGAGCTGTTCGATCCTGACGACTACGCCAAACGAATTGATGCGGGATGTTCATGATCGCATGCCGGTGATCCTTCCGCCGGATGCCTATGACATCTGGCTCGACCCAGGCTTCAGCAACGTGGCAGAGTTACAGCCGCTGCTCAAGCCATATCCCGCCTCGTCCATGCGCCGCTATCGCGTCAGCCCACGCGTGAACCACGTAAAGAACGATGACCCAGAGTGCGCGGCAGCGATCGAAGCCGCATGAGCAAAGGGCACAGCCTGCGCCGTGCCCTCGGTCGTAACATGGATTTGGATAAATTCTCAGAAACCAGCCACGGCAACGTGCACATGTCCTACCTGTGGAGCGATGGCGAAATATTCACCCACAAGCCGCCGCCACTCTTCAAAGTCTTTCGATCCCCTGAAATGCACTGTGTGGTCCTCTACGGTCTCCCAAGTCACCATCAGGGTGTAGTGTGAAGGCTGCTCAACCGACCTCAAGAGCTGCATGCCACGGCACCCGCGTGCACGCTGAAAAAGCGGAGTTGCTACAGAGACGCCGTGTTCGAAGGCGGATTCCGTCCCAGGCTTAATCTCGAACTGAGCCATTTCAAAAAACATTTCGTTTCCTTTCTATGTTGTTAGGCAGTTGCGTTCGTCCGCGCGTGATGTCACACGCGGATATCCAGCTTCTCGGTTGCAGATGGAAAGCGGAGCCGAGCTGCAAGCTCGCATGTATTATAAAATGGCATTCCATCGCACAGACGAGAAAGGTTTCTATCAAAATGGCAGTCACGAAAAAGAAGCTTGGGAAATCCGGATTAGAAGTTTCACCACTTTGTTTCGGCGGCAACGTTTTCGGATGGACAGTCGATGAGCCGACATCTTTCAAATTGCTGGATGCATTTGTCGATGCCGGCTTCAACTTTATCGACACCGCGGATGCTTACTCCAGGTGGGTTCCGGGCAACCAGGGCGGAGAATCCGAAACCATCCTCGGCAAGTGGTTCAAGCAGAGCGGAAAGCGCGACAAGGTCGTTCTTGCCAGCAAGGTGGGAAATGAAATGGGCCCCGGCAAGAAGGGACTCGCCAAGAGCTACATCCTGAGCGAAGTAGAGGAATCACTGAAGCGTCTTCAAACTGACTACATCGATTTGTATCAATCTCACCTCGATGATGTGTCGGTGCCTTTGGAAGAGACCCTGGAGACTTATTCGCAATTGGTGAAGCAAGGAAAGGTTCGTGTGATCGGCGCCTCCAATTATGGAGGGAAACGTCTCGCCGAGGCATTGCAGGTCAGCGCACAGCACGGATACCCGCAGTACCAGAGCCTACAGAATCTTTACAACTTATACGATCGTGCCGAGTTCGAATCTACCGTTGAGCCCGTCTGCCTGGAACACGGCGTGGGCGTGATTCCCTGGTATTCGCTGGCATCTGGTTTTCTTACCGGCAAGTACCGTTCTGAAGACGATCTCTCCAAGAGTGCTCGCGGAAAGACCGTGAAGAAATATTTGACCGAGCGCGGATTCCATATCCTCGACGCTTTGGACCAAGTTGCGAAGCAACTCAATTCGACCCAGGCGCAAGTTGCCATCGCTTGGCTTATCGCGCGTCCCAGCATTACTGCTCCAATCGCCAGCGCCTCCAGCATGGATCAGTTGAAGGGGTTGATCGCAGCAACAACTCTTCATCTCGATGCCTCTTCTATAGAGTTGTTGAACCGTGCGTCGGCCTATTGAGTCGCTTTAGAGGGCACACTTTTCGCACAGAATCAAATCTCCAAGTACGAAGCTGTTCCAATCTCTGAAGGAGGAAGCAACATGATTGCGACCCGCAGTGAGATTCGTGATGGCATGAAGATTGATTGGGATGTCCCTATCAAAGTAGACGATGGTCTTGTCCTGAGAGCAGATGTTTTCCGTCCTATTACCGATGGCAAGTATCCGGTCATCCTGTCTTACGGGCCTTACGCAAAGGCCCTGTCGTTCCAGCAAGGGTATTCCGGATCGTGGAACATCATGGTCGCCGAACATCCCGACGTTCCTTACGGCTCAACGAATAAGTATCAGAACTGGGAAGTTGTCGACCCGGAGAAGTGGGTACCGGACGGTTATGCCATCGTCCGAGTGGATTCACGAGGATGCGGCAACACGCCCGGCTTCATCAACCACTGGTCGCCGCGCGAAACCACGGACTTATATCAATGCATCGAGTGGGCTGCGGTCCAACCGTGGTCCAGCGGCAAAATCGGTCTGAACGGCATCTCGTACTACGCCATGAATCAATGGCAGGTTGCCGCGCAGCAGCCTCCGCACCTGGCGGCAATGTGTTCCTGGGAAGGCGCTTGCGATTGGTATCGTGACGCTCTCTATCACGGCGGCATCCTCTCAACTTTCATGGCCAACTGGTATGACGTGCAGGTTAAGAGCGTGCAATTTGGCCTCGGTGAGCGCGGACCGCGCAGTGTCGTAACTGGCGAACTGGTGTGTGGCGACGTGACCTTGTCCGACAAAGAACTCGCGGCCAATCGTGCGAATTTCGGTGATGACATCGTTGACCATCCACTTGACGATCAGTTTCACAAAGACCGCTCCCCGCAGCTCGAAAAGATCACCATTCCTTTGCTGAGCGCCTCCAACTGGGGTGGGCAAGGCATTCACCCGCGGGGCAACTTCGAGGGCTTTCTGCGGGCTTCTTCGCAGCAGAAATGGCTTGAAGTGCATGGCCTGGAACACTGGACAGAGTTCTATACCGACTACGGAGTGAAGCTGCAAAAACGCTTCTTCGCTTATTTCCTGAAGGGCGAGAACAATGGGTGGACCAAACAGCCCAAGGTTCAGATGCAAGTCCGCCACGTCCACAAATTCGTTGAGCGCATGGAAAATGAATGGCCGCTTGCGCGCACCGAGTGGACCAAGTTTTATCTGCAGCCGGCCCGCAATCTGTTATCGACTGAACCAGCAAAGGATGAAGCCAAGCTTGAGTTCGATGCCCTCGGCGATGGCCTGACCTTCGTCTCCGCACCGCTGGCAAAAGAGATGGAAATCACCGGTCCGCTGGCGGCCAAGCTCTTCGTCTCGTCGAGCACCACCGATGCCGACCTCTTCCTGGTCTTCCGGGTCTTTACTCCGGATCTGCGCGAGGTCACCTTCTCAGGAGCGATCGATCCTCATACGCCAATTGCCCAGGGCTGGCTGCGGGCATCGCATCGCAAGCTGGACCCGAAATTGACGTTGCCCTACCGGCCTTATCACACCCACGACGAGGTGCAGCCACTGCAACCTGGAGTTCCCGTTGAACTCGATGTTGAGATCTGGCCGACCTGCATCGTGGTCCCGGCTGGATATAGGATCGCGCTGTCGGTGCGCGGCAAAGATTACGAGTTTGCCAAGAAGACCGGCATCAAGCTACCCCATTTCAAAAACGAACTTTTGGGCTGCGGTCCCTTCTTGCATGATGATCCGCGCAATCGTCCGGCAAAGATCTTCGGCGGCCGCACTACGTTGCACGTGGATTCAGCGCATGCGCCCTATGTGCTGGTCCCGATAATTCCTCAGAAGTAATAAGTCCCGTTGATATAGAAGTCGGGGAGCGTCTCCAGGGAAGCTCCCCGGCATCTTCTTACCCCGCACTTCATCCTTCCCTACTGACTAAAGTTCATGAGCAAAAAACAACCCACGCCCGTTACGGGGTGGGTTGTTGGAACTAGCGTTTGCAATTCCAAAAAGGAATTTCAAATCTCGAGTCTGCTTATTAACCTACTAATGCAGCCTCTTGCTTTTCCTCTCTGCGCCGGGCGGCGCCTTGCGTGCCGTCCTTGGTGAGTTGTTCAAGGTTCTGGCCCTTCGGTTCAACTCCCATCACAATCGTAACCAGTCCCGCGATCAAGCAACCCAAGCCCAGGAATATCCACATATGTATCGGCTGGTTAACTCCCAGAAAATAGCCGATGGCATAACCGCCAACCGCGCCGCCGATGCGTCCAAGTCCCATGGAGGTCGAGGTTCCCAGCACACGGATGTGAACCGGATAAATCTCAGGAGTATAGATCGTGCTCCCGCAGAGACCCATTTCAATGAAGAACTGATAGATGGCAGAAACCCAGAAGAACTGCATGACGCTGCCGGCCCAAATCTCGGCGAAGAGCATCACTCCCGCCATGGTGAAACCGACAACGATGAACAGCTTCCTGCCAACCTTCTCACTTAAGAAGTACACCAGAAAACGTCCGGCGATAGAGAAGAGAGTGATATACAGGACGAAAGCGACTGCTTGCTGAACCTTTAATCCGTGCACTTGCACAAAGAGTTTTGGCAGCCATAGGTTCATGCCCCAGGAAGCCATCAGGGGCAATATCCAGATGATCCAAGTGTGCGCGGTGCGCTGACGCATTTCCGGCGTGAACAAATCGCGGAAAATCGCTGGGGGAAGCATCGGCAGTGGTGGTTCGTGCTGCACCGCGATGCGAGATTTTTCAATCGCATCGTCCTGAATGTCGAGGTAGTGAAGCGCGCTTCGGGCCTCTGCGAAGCGGCCGCGATTAGCAAGCCATCTAGGAGATTCCGGAACATTACGCCTCACCCACACAGTCAACAAAGCCGGCAGCACACCTACGAGGAACAGTCCGCGCCAGCCCCATCTGGGCAATACAACGAGCGCAGTCGCAGCGGCAATAAAGGTCGCCACTGGCCAGGCGATCGGTAAGGCTCCTCCCGAATAACCTCGAATGCGAGCTGGGGCAAACTCAGCCAAAATGGAGGCATCGACAGGTACCGAACCGCCTATCCCCAACCCCGTCAGGAAACGTGCGCCCAGCAGGAAACTCACCGAAAAGGCTAAGCCAGAAATTCCCGAGAACAGGGAGAACATCAGAATCGTCGCAGTGAATGCAATCTTGCGGCCCCATTTGTCGGCAATCCAGCCCCAAAGAAAGGAGCCAAGCGTCATGCCAACCAACGTGGATGAGGCGATCAAACCTAGGGTTTGCGGCTTAAGGGCAAATTCCTTGGCGATGCCCGGCATCGCAAATCCCAACAAATAAGCATCTCCAGCATCAAACAACGACGCCAATGCGGCGATCACGATCACTCCGACTAAGGGGCGCGTTATTGGCGATTGATCGATTGCGTGTCCGACGATTCGGAAAGTGAGCGTCTCGCCGCCCGCAGGTTGCTGCTGCTCCATATACTCCCTCGCATTCGAACTACAAAATTTGAGATTTATATTGGTCTGGTACTTTTACATCGGACACCTATATGGGTCAAGCAAATTATTGTCCAAACCCCGCAACCGGAATATTGCAACAGCAAAAGTTCTAGAGCTCACTTCCACAGGTACACACACTGAATTGAGACCTGTTTCCATTCCTTCGTAAATGTCACCGCCTAATCTGTCTCACATCCTGTATCTTGGTTCTCTCAGCTCCTGGAACTTCGCGAACAGCAGGACAAAGCAGATGATCCCAAGCTGCTGCGTTTTGGAGTGTGTCTACAAGGGGAAAAGTTCAGTATGAGTACAGATACCGGAGTTGGATCAACGCCGGCAGCAGTGAAAACAGCTGGGTTGTCCAATGTGTTGGCCCACAAACTCCGCTGGTCCATTCTTCTGCTGATCTGCCTGATGTACATGATCGTGTTTCTCGACAAGGGAAACATCTCGGTGGTCGCGCCAGTGCTGATGCGACAGTTCGGCTTTAACAAGGCCGCGATGGGCTTCGTCTTCAGCGCATTTGTTGTGGCCTACGGACTAGGCCAAGTACCGGGAGGGTGGCTTGCTGATCGCTTCGGATCGCGCTCGGTATTAGGCGGAGTGGTGGCCGTCTGGTCCATCATGAGTGTGATCACCGGTTTTGGAGCCAGCTATACAGCCTTCATTATCACCCGCTTCCTGACCGGCCTAGCAGAAGCAGGTGCCTTCCCGGCTGCGACGCGTGCCATGCACTCCTGGTTCACAAAGTCGGAGCGCGGCTTTGTGCAAGGCGTCACCCATAGTTTCGGACGCCTTGGCTCTGCCATCGTGCCACCCCTTGGTGTCAGCTTGATGTTGGCATTCGGTTGGCGTGCGGTCTTCTATTTTTGTGGCGCTGTCGGCCTCTGCTGGGCAATGGCATTTTATGCGCTCTACCGTAACCGCCCCGAGGAGCATCCGTGGATCAGCCGGGCCGAACTCACGCATCTGCTGCAGGGGAATCCTGCTCGCGACAAGACCGCAAGGCCCAAGATCGCTTGGCGCCGGCTGCTCTCATCTCCGAATATGTGGTTCATGATGGCGGCCTACGGCTGCTACAACTATGGGATCTATTTCTTTACCGCCTGGCTGCCAACCTACTTGGTGTCGTACCGCCATTTCTCCCTTGCTGCGATGGGAATGGTAGCAGCACTGCCATTGTTGGCCGGAATGGTCGGCGACACCGTCGGCGGTCTGCTCACGGACCGCATTCTGGTGCGCACCAACAACCTGACACTTGCTCGTAAGGTGGTCGCTGTTCCCGCATTGACGTTGGCAGCAGCATTCCTCATCCCCGCAGGACTAACGCACAGCCCTGTGGCTGCGGTCTGTTTGCTTGCGGCTTCACTGTTCTGCATGGAGTGTTTCATCGGTCCTGCCTGGGCGCTACCCATGGATGTCGGCGGCGAGCATTGCGGCACCGTCGCCGGACTCATGAACACCGCCGGTAACCTGGGCGGCGCCGTATCGCCAGTCGTCTTCGGAGCACTTGCGCAGAAGGAACTCTGGGCAGCGCCGTTCCTCATTCAGGCGGCTGTGTTGATTGCCGGTGCCGTAATCTGGCTCTTCCTGATCCGGCCCGAACAGTCCGTCATTGGCAATGTTGAAAGGCTGCCTGCTGTGTCTCACTGATCACTGATAAACGTGGCGCATTCATTTTTTTAGATTGGAGATTGAGATGAACAAGGATGGGAAAGCAGTAGGACTACTCGGCATCGGCCTCATCGGAAGCACAGTCGCACGCCGCCTTTTGGATGCCGGCTTCAACGTAGTGGGATATGATCTTGACCCTGCCCGGCGGGAAGCTCTGCGCTTTCTCGGAGGCCGGCCTGCGGACTCGGTCGCCGAAGTCGGACGGCTCTGTGCGTGCGTTGTGCTGGCCGTATTCAACACCGTTCAGGTCGAAGATGTGGTCGAGGGCACGGCCGGACTGCTCTCCGTTATCCCATCCTCAGGAGAGCCCCGCGTTGTCATCAACCTCAGCACCTGCGAGCCCGAGCGCATCGTCGCGTTGAATGCCCGAATCAGCGACCGTGCCGCCTTTGTGGAAATGCCTATCTCCGGTACCACTGTGCAGATTGCCAAGGGCGACGGTGTCGGTCTGGTCGGGGGCGACCCTGCGGCCATCGAGTCGGCGGATTCAGTGCTGGCGGCCATCTGCCCACGCCGCTTCACCGTCGGTGCCGTCGGCACCGGAGGAAAGGCAAAGCTTGCGGTCAACCTTATTCTCGGACTCAACCGCGCGGCCCTGGCCGAAGGGATTGCTTTCGCCGAGAAGATCGGCCTCGATCCCCATGCCTTTCTGGATGTCGCGCGTGGCTCCGCCGCTTACTCCCAGGTCATGGACGTTAAGGGACTGAAGATGGTCGATCACGACTTCGTCGCCTATGGCAAGATCGTGCAGTCGATGAAAGACTTTACGATCATCCGCGAGTGTGCACAGGAAGCCGGTCAGGCTCTGCCCTTCGCAGAGGTTTACATCGAGATGCTGCAAGGTTGCATTCAGGCTGGTGAAGGCGACTGGGATAACAGTTCTATCATCGAGGAAATCCGCCGCCGCACCTTGCCGCGCTGAGCACCTGGAAGAAAGCGATTTGTGAGACGTACCGAGGATGCGGCGCAGCTTCAAACCATAGGATCGGGAGAGCTAGGTCTTGTACGTTCTTATGATATGAATGGAACCATCGTTCCATCAACACTATGTTATGGTTGTCGAACAGAGCAGGGGGACATCGCTCGATAATCGCCTAATTTTACTGAAGGAAAGGCAGACTTGCCGGCCTACAGGGCCTGTCAAGCGGGGCCGAGACTAAATAGGTCTTTGTGTTTGATCCTTTTCCGGGTCACAATCTAAGATCAAAGAGAAGAGGGGGATGGTATGGAGGGTTATACCAACCGGTTGTTAGAGTTCGATCTGACGACTAACGAGGTTAAGGTTTGTACTCCGGAAGGGGACCTGTACGACAAATATTTGGGCGGCAGAGGCTTCGGAGCCCGGTTGCTGTACGATCTTTTGCCTGCCGGAGTCGATCCGCTCAGCAGCGAGAACATCATGCTAATCCTGGCCGGGCCGTTTACGGGCACCTTGGTGCCTGGCGCGAATAGATATGTCGTGATAACCAAGTCTCCGGGCAGCAAAGGGTTTGTCGATTCTTACGCCAGCGGCCGAATAGCGGTGGAACTGAAATATGCGGGCTATGACGGCCTGATTCTCAGGGGAAAGGCCGCCAAGCCTTCCTACCTTTACATTGAAGACGACAAGGTCGAAATAAGAGATGCTGCCTTTCTATGGGGCAAAGATACCTTTGAAACCGAGGATCTACTCCGCGAGGCTCTGGGAGACGACGAGGTTGGCATCTGCTGTATTGGTCCTGCTGGCGAACGCTTGGTAAAGTTCGCCACGATCAATAGCGACTACTATCGTCAGGCTGGGCGTGGAGGTGTTGGCGCCGTAATGGGCTCCAAGAACATCAAAGCGGTCGTGGTCAAGGGCAGCGGGGGCGTTACCAGCTATGACCCCATGAAACTGCTGTCAGTTGTTCACGATAGTATCGCCAAGCTTTCCGACAGCCCGGTGGGCAAAGCCCGGATGCAGTATGGCACGCCGCTGACCCTCAATATAACCAACGCCGCCGGCATGCTGCCGACAAGCAATTTTCGCAAGGGTCAGTTCGAAGGCGCCGAGAAAATCAATGCCGAAGCATGTAAGGCCTCGACCCTGAAGAGCCGGGCCTGCTATGGCTGCAGCGTCGGCTGCAGCAAGATTATGGAGGCCAAGGAAGGCAAGTACAAAGGCAACATCGTCGAGGGACCGGAGTACGAGACCCTGGGACTGCTTGGCTCCAATCTGGAAATTGACGAACTGCCAGCGGTGATTCAGGCCAACATCCTGTGCGACCGGCTAGGGGTCGACACCATTTCTACCGGCAGTGTGCTCGGCTTTGTCATGGAGTGCATGGAGCGGGGGTATTTGAAGCCGGAGGACGTGAACGGCCTGCAGATGAAATTCGGCAGCGCGGAACCGGCCCTGCAGTTGATTCGCGATATCGCCTATCGCCATGGGGCGGGAGATTGGCTGGCAGAAGGAGTTCGGGACGCTGCCACAAAAATCGGCAATAACTCGATCGATTTTGCCATGCAGGTAAAGGGCATGGAGTTTGCGGCCTATGACCCCCGAATCGGCTATGGAACCGCCCTGGCGTATGCCGTGAATCCTCGTGGAGCATGCCACCGAAGGGCTTGGCCACCAGCGGTCGAGGTGCTGGGTAAAGAAAATCCCTGTGAAACGGCAGGTAAGGCCGGAATAGTAAAGCGTCTGTACGATGAGAATTCGATTTTCCATTCCCTGGTGGTCTGCGACATGCCCGCCAAGTTCATACCCCTGAATCTGGCCGATTTTGCCTGCTTCTATCAGGCGGTAACCGGGAAGGACATGACCGTCGAGGAACTGATGACGATAGCCGACCGTGTGGAGACCACGATCCGGCTGTTCAATAACCGGGAAGGTTTTAGCCGGGCCGACGATACTTTACCGCCGCGAGCCTTCAAGGAGGGTCTATTGAACGGTCCGGCCAAGGGACGATTTATCCCGCGGGAGGCGCTGGACACGATCATGACAGAGTTCTATGCACTGAGGGGTTGGGACGACCGGGGCATACCGTCAGCCGAAACGCTAACCAGACTTCAAGTATCACAAGAGAGGGGGAATCCCTTATGCGATTGTCAGTAGACAAACAGAAATGTACCGGCTGCGAAACGTGCGAAATGGTTTGCGCCGTGGTTCATACCGGAGAGTTCAATCCCAGGAGAGCCAACATCCGTGTCCCCTTCACCCATCCGTTTCCCAGTGCTCCAGCTATCTGCGTGCAGTGCCCCAAGCCGGCATGTGTCGAAGTTTGTCCCGAGGACGCCCTTGAACTAAAGGAGGAATCCGGCATCGTTGAGTTGGATTCGACGAAATGCAGCGGCTGCGGCCAATGCGTGGATGCCTGCCGGTTTCACGCCATTTACCTTGATGCCGAGGCCCATCGGGCACGAAAATGCGACGTTTGTGATGGAAGCCCAAAGTGCATCGAGTTTTGCCAAAAGGGAGCCCTCTCCGTAAAGGGCCTGAAACAGTAGGTCGACATCATGTTGATTCCAGTAAAAGGTATTGGCGCGTTCCGTGAACAGTTCGGCTCGGGAGTAACGCTGGAGTTGAGCAATCCGCCTTATACCGTTGGACATCTGCTGGACGTCCTGCAGCAACGCTATGGGGTGGATTTTGCCCAACAAGTATTGCCAGCAGAAGGGCAGGAGAATGTGATGGCTTTGCTGGTGGATGGAAGAAGTATCACCAGTCAGCAAGGATTGGACACTCCCTTGAAAGAAGGGGAACAGGTATATTTTGTTGTGATGGTCGCTGGTGGTTAGCTGACGTCCGTTTCGGCCCGTTGGTCACGCTTGGGGGAACGGAAAGGCTCCGAAGCAATTCCCCGTTTCCGCTCTTCTGCTCTGGATGTACACCTCCACCTTGCGGACCCGATCTCATTGCTCATATGGTCCTATGTCACACGTCCCGCCGATGGGTCGAGTGTTGCCGTTGAAATCGTGTGTCGGACAATAGGTATTGCTGCCGGCGTTGATCGTCGGCGAATCAGTGGCTTCAACATAATTCTGCGGCACCGCCGTCGTGACGGGTAGCGCGGTCCAGACCACGAACGTTGTGCCTGTGGTCGGGTCGACGCTGATGTCGGTGGTCGCAGTAATGGAGCCGGTATTGCCATCCACGGAGGAAGTGCAAACCGCTCCCCCTGGATTGCCGTAGATGTCATTATTGGTAACAACCCAAGCCCCCACATTGGAGCTGAAGGTCGGGCCAATTCCGCAGCCTCCATACGAGCCAATGTTGTCCACCGAGATGTTGTTCGCAATTACGGCGACCGTCCCACTGGTGGACTGGTTGACAGTGATGCCACCGTTGGAGTTGCCAAACGTGAGGTTGTTCACAATGGTCACGCTTGCAGATCCGCTGCCGTTTCCGTGGTTGATCCCCCAACCGCCGTAGACGTTGTAGACGATGTTGTTCTCGATGACATCGCCCGCGCCCGTGGTCTCATCTAGGATGCCGTCATACTGCACGACGGATGATTTGCACCCGGCGTTGTTGTTAATGTTGTAGACCAAGTTCGCGTCGAAGATATTCGATCCACTGGTTGACGCGACCTGGAATCCTCCGCCGCCATTGTCTCGGCAGTTCGTCTGCAAATCGTGCACGGTATTGCGAGACCATGTTTGATTGGACCCCGTGATATAGATCAACTGATAGACGGATGCTCTGGTTTGGCTGTCGGTAATGTCGAAACCGTCCACTGTGAAGTAACTGCCGCTCGCCGCCACCACATCGCCTGAAGGCCCAGGATTGGAACTTGTGATGTAACAAGCTCGAGTCGTGACACAGGTAAGGACAATGGGATGGGAGGATGTACCGGAACCAGACAAAGGAAGATAAGACGAGCCTTGGCTGTAGATTCCTGCCGCCGCTTGAATGACTGGGCTATTGCCGCCCAATACCGCCGCCGGAGCTGCCGTGTTGAAGGCATAGGTGAGCGAGCATGGCGAGGAGGGCGAGCAAGTGGTTCCGCTACCCGAGGGACTCGCGTACAAGGTTGGGGTAAAGTTCCAGCCACTGTAACCTCCACCGCTAATCGTGAGTGCAAGGGTAGAAGTCGCTTCTTCGGGCGTGGTATTTGAATCCTCGACGGTGACGCTGAAAAAAGAAGTCCCACTGGCTGTTGGTGTGCCGCTGATCGTACCTGTGGTGGAGAGAGTCAGTCCTGAAGGCAACGAACCCGAAGCAAGGCTCCACGTATAAGGCGGGACTCCGCCGATGGCCTGCAAGGTCAAGGAGTAAGCACTGCCCACAATGCCGTTAGGTAGAAGAGCGGTGGTAAGTTGCAGAGGTGTGGGTGCGATCGTTATCGCAAGGTTGGAAGTCGCTGCCTGGGGCGTAGTCTCTGAATCCTTGACGGTAATGCTGAATGAAAACGTCCCGCTGGCTGTCGGTGTGCCGCTGATCGTGCCACTGGTGGAGAGAGTCAGTCCTAAAGGCAACGAACCCGAAGCAAGGCTCCACGTATAAGGCGGGACTCCGCCGATGGCCTGCAAAGCCACGGAGTAAGCACTGCCCACAGTGCCGTTAGCGAGAGAAGACGTGCTAAGAATCAGCGTCGCAGCTGGGGCAATGGTTATCGCAAGGCTGGAAGTCGCCGTCTGGGGCGTAGTCTCTGAATCCTTGACGGTAATGCTGAATGAATACGTCCCGCTGGCTGTCGGTGCACCGCTGATCGTACCTGTGGTGGAGAGAGTCAGTCCTGAAGGCAACGAACCGGAAGCAAGGCTCCACGTATAAGGCGTGACACCGCCGCTGGCCTGCAAAGCCACGGAGTAACCACTGCCCACGGTGCCGTTAGCAAGAGAAGACGTGCTAAGAATCAGCGTCGCAGCTGGGGCAATGGTTATCGCAAGGCTGGAAGTCGCCGTCTGGGGCGTAGTCTCTGAATCCTTGACGGTAATGCTGAATGAA
>Ga0181520_10000402_pt1 | contig 96122 bp, 70 predicted proteins | sample PEATcosm2014_Bin_29_FD_132451 | JGI IMG/M metagenome (GOLD analysis project Ga0181520, IMG submission 132451) | Peatland microbial communities from MTU Mesocosm Facility, Houghton, MI, USA - PEATcosm2014_Bin02_30_metaG | ecosystem: Environmental > Terrestrial > Soil > Wetlands > Peat | place...
CGACTGCCCGGTCTGCGACGCCGGCGGCGAGTGCGAGTTGCAGGACATGACCTTCAAGTACGGCGCGGGCGAGAGCCTCTACGCCGAGGCCAAACAGCACCGCGAAGAGCAGCAATGGTCCCCTGCCGTCTACTTCGACCGCCCACGATGCATCCTCTGCTACCGCTGCATCCGCGTCTGCGGCGAGGGCATGGACGTGTGGGCGCTGGGGATTCAGGGGCGCGGCGTCAGCTCGTCGATTGCGCCCAATGGCCGCGACCATCTGGACTGCGAGCAGTGCGGAATGTGCATCGACATCTGCCCGGTGGGCGCGCTGACCAGCGGCAGTTATCGCTACAAGACGCGGCCCTGGGAGATGAACCACGTGGCAACGGTCTGCACGCATTGCGCCGATGGCTGCAAGGTGACGCTGGGCGTGCGCCAGGTGAACGACGGGACCGGATCCGGTTCTGGGATCGTCCGCGCCGATAATCGCGACAAAAGCGGCATAAACGGCGACTTTCTCTGCGCCAAAGGAAGATTTGGCTTCGATTTTGTCGATAGCCCGGACCGCCTGACCAAGCCGCTGGTGCGCAACGCCGAGGGCAAACTGGAGCCGGCCACATGGGAGCACGCGCTACGCCTCGCTGCCAGCAAGCTGAAAGTGGTACGCGACAGCAAGAGCGGCGCGGCGATCGGCGTCATCGGCTCGAACCACACCACCAACGAAGAAAACTACCTGCTGCAAAAGTTAGCGCGCACCGTGCTGCAAACCAACAACATCGACCACGAGCGCACGGCGGACTACGCGGCTTTCGCGCGGGCGCTGGCCGGGCACAAGGACAAAGCCGCCAGCCTGCGCGAGACGGCGACTGCTCCTGCCATACTGCTCATCGGCGGCAATCCTACCGAAGAGCATCCGCTGCTGGCGTGGAATCTGCGCACCAATGTGCGCCTCAACCACGCGCGGCTCTACATCGCCAATACGAAGGTGATCAAGCTGGAACGCATGGCCAATGCCGCGTTGCTGTTGCCGGAGAACGGCTATGCCGCACTGGTCGAGTACCTGGACAAGAGCAACTCCGACTTCAGCAATGCTATGCTGGCGGAGGAGTCACTGCTCGTTGTCTTCGGCCCCGAATACAATGGCGCGACGGTCGCCGATTTGGTGGCGTGGGGACTCAATCGCGGCAATGTGCGCTTTGCTTATCTCGGCGGCTATGCGAACTCGCGCGGCGCGGCCGACATGGGGCTCTTGCCCGACCAGCTTCCCGGTTATATACCGGTGACAGCTCCCGGCGCATTTGCCGAATATACCGGCCTGCCTTCAACTCCGGGCAAAACCCTGACCGAGATGACGGTAGCCGCCAATAGAGGCGATTTGGGCGCATTGCTTCTGCTGGGCGCAGATCCGGTGAAAGAATTCAGCATGGACCATAATGCGTTCAAGAAGACCTTCGTGATCGTCGCGGATATCTTCCTCACCGAGACGGCGGCGCTGGCCGATGTCGTCTTCCCCGCCGCCAGCCTCTATGAGAAAAGCGGCACGGTGACCAACACATTCGGCGACGTGCAATTGGTCACGAAGGCCGCCGACCGCGCCGGAGTGAAGCCGGAGTTCGAGATTCTTGTGCGCCTCGCCGGAGCGATGGGCGTGGACGTGAAGACGCTGGTTCCTTTCGGCAAGAGCGGCACGACCGCTGATCTGGGCCAATCGCGCGGAGTGCAGGCCGGCGAAGCGGATCGTCATGCGGTATGGCTTGCGGCGAACAATCTGGAACCGAAGATGAGTCCCTTCGATCCGCTGGCGGTGCTGGACGAAATCGCCCGGCTGGTTCCGGGCTACGCGCTCGACCGTGTAAATCTTTTGAGCGGCAACGATGTGCCAAGCGAGCCGGGCTTTGTGCCGGTTGGAGCATTGACCGGGCGGGGCGAGTTCACGCCCGTTCATGACGGATTGTTTACCTCCGGAACGCTGGGCGAATACAGCCCGGCGCTCAAGGAACTGAAACTGCATCAGGCGCGATTTGGCGGGCTGAAGGTTTTGTAAGTACACGAGGCTGAAGAGCAGTGACGATTTTGCAATTCATTCTGTGGAGCGTGCTCAAGGTAGCCGTGGTGACGGTCGTGATGCTGCTGGCCGTCGCCTATACCGTGCTGCTGGAGCGCAAGCTCGTCGGCCGCATCCAGAATCGCTGGGGGCCGAGCCGCGTGGGACCCTTCGGCCTCTTGCAGCCGTTGGTCGATGGCGCAAAATCCTTCCTCAAAGAAGACATCATCCCCACCGGCGTCTACCGGCCGCTCTATCTGCTCGCTCCCATCCTCGCGCTGGGCTGCGCGCTGATCTCCATTGGCGTCGTCCCCTTCGGCGAGCCGCTTTCAATTGCCGGCAGCCCGCCGCTCTTTCAGATTGCCAATGTGAACATCGGCCTGCTGGTGATTCTCGCCGTGACTTCGATCGGCGTCTACGGCATTGCGCTGGCCGGCTGGTCGTCGAACAGCAAGTATTCGCTGCTGGGCGCGTTGCGCTCCTCGGCGCAAATGGTCAGCTACGAGCTGGCGCTGGGGCTCTCGCTGGTGGGCGTGGTGATGCGCGCCGGGTCGTTCAACCTGGGAAAAATTGTCGAACAGCAAGCAACCCAGGGCATGTTGACCTGGAATATCTTTGGCGGCATGCAGTTTTTGGCGTTTTTTATTTATCTGATGGCCGCCTACGCGGAAACCAATCGCTCCCCCTTCGATCTGCCCGAGGCGGAGAGCGAGCTGACCGGCGGCTATCACACCGAGTACAGCTCGATGAAGTTCGCCATGTTCTTCATGGCTGAGTATGCCAACATGATTACGGTGGGTTGCGTGGCCACACTGCTGTTTTTTGGCGGCTGGACCAGCCCCTTCGGCGATCTGATTCCGCCCTCCGAGAATGTCTTCTTCGACGCCGGACTTTCCATCTTCTGGTTTGTGCTCAAGGTTTTTGCATTTCTCTTTTTGTATGTGTGGGTGCGCGGGACGTTGCCGCGCTTCCGCTATGACCAACTCATGAACTTCGGCTGGCGCTGGCTGATGCCGCTGGCCATTCTGAACATTGTGGCGACCAGCCTTTGGCTGGCTTACCGGTGATGTAATGCACTTGCTTTTCTTTATCGTTTTTGCGGGATTCTGCCTGGCTGGAGCGATCAACCTGCTCCTCCAGTCGCATCCCATCAACAGCGCGCTCTCGCTGATTGTGGTGATGGTCTCGCTGGCCGTGCTGTACCTGCTGCTGGGCGCGGAGTTCCTCGCCATTGCGCAGGTGATCGTCTATGCCGGCGCCATCATGGTGCTCTTCACCTTCGTCATCATGCTGCTGAACGCATCGCGCGAGGAGCGTACGCTGGGCAGCCGCGCGGCGCTCAGGGTGGGCTTTCCCTCGGTTGTCGCGATTCTCGCCATCATCGCCACGGTGATTCTGCACACGCAGGGGCTGGGCGTGGCCCGGCTAAGCGACGGCATCACCTCGACCGAAGAACTGAGCAAGGTGCTCTTTACCGATCTGCTGCTGCCCTTCGAGGTCACATCGGTGCTGATTCTCATCGCCATTCTGGGCGCGGTAGCGATGGCCGGCCACGATGAGAAAGACCTCCATAGAAACAGTGAAAGGACGGGCGAAAAATGAATGTATTTTTTTCGCAGGAAGTCCCGCTCTCCTGGTATCTGCTCTTGAGCGCCGTCTTGTTTTCGCTGGGCGTCGTCGGCTTTCTCATCAAGCGCAATCTGATTACTGTCTTCATGTCCATTGAGCTGATGCTCAACGGTGTGAATCTTTCATTTGTCACCTTCGCCCATCAATGGCACGCGGTAAAGGGGCAGATCTTCGTCTTCTTTGTAATGATGGTGGCCGCGGCGGAAGCTGCCGTGGGATTGGCCATCATCATCGCCGTCTTCCGCGCCCGCGCAACCCTGGCCGTCGACCGCATCGACCGGATGAAACTATGAACGGACCTCTCTATCTGTGGCTGATACCGCTGATTCCTTTCGCTGGGTTCCTTATCAATGGAATCCTGGGACGACGGCTGCCCAAGTGGATCGTGACGACGGTTGCGCTCGTGACTCCGTTGGCTGCATTCGGCGTGGTGTTCAACGCGGCAGCGACGATCTATGTTTATATACTTCCACCGTGTGTGCCGTGCGGTCCTCCTGATTGGGGTATTATTCATCTACCCTATACCGAAACCTTCCCGCTGCCCTGGATCGACATCGCCGCGCTGCACGTGGACTTCAGCTTCGTCCTCGATCAGCTTTCATTGGTAATGCTCTTAGTCGTCACCGGCGTTGGCCTCCTGATTCACGTTTACTCCGTCGGCTACATGAAAAACGACGAAGGCTATGCGCGCTACTTCTCGTACCTGAGTCTTTTCTTGTTCTTTATGACGGTGCTGGTGCTGGCCGGCAACGCTCTGGTCATGTTCATCGGCTGGGAGGGCGTGGGCCTCGCCTCGTATCTTTTAATCGGCTTCTGGTTCCAGAAGAAATCCGCCGCCGACGCGGGCAAGAAGGCCTTCATCGTCAACCGCATCGGCGACTTCGGTTTTCTGATTGCAATGTTTCTGCTCGTTGCCAACTTCGGCACGCTGACCTTCACGGAGATTGCCACCAAGCTCGGCCAGGACCCCGGCTGGAACGGCGGCGTAGTCACCGTGATTGCGCTCTGTCTGATGATGGGCGCGGCGGGCAAGAGCGCGCAGCTGCCGCTTTACATCTGGCTGCCCGACGCGATGGAAGGCCCCACGCCGGTCTCCGCGCTGATCCACGCTGCCACCATGGTCACGGCCGGCGTTTACATGGTTGCCCGCATCCACGTTCTCTTCGACCACTCGCCCTTCGCGCTCGGCGTCGTCGCCACGGTCGGCGCGGCCACGGCCATCTTCGCCGCGACCATCGCCCTCGTGCAGAACGACATCAAGCGCGTACTGGCCTACTCGACAATCTCGCAGCTTGGCTATATGTTTCTCGGCTGCGGCGTGGCGGCTTACTCAGCGGCAATCTTCCATCTGATGACGCACGCCTTCTTCAAGGCGCTGCTCTTCCTCGCGGCTGGCTCGGTGATTCACGGCCTCGGCGGCGAGCAGGACCTGCGCAAGATGGGCGGCTTGTGGAAGAAGCTGCCGGTCACCTTTGCTGTGATGACCGTGGGCGTTCTGGCCATCTCCGGAATTCCGCCCTTCGCCGGATTCTTTTCAAAGGACGCAATCCTCTATGCGGCGTTTTTTCAGGGAACCAACGGCAAGATTCTTTATTCTGTCGGACTTTTAACGGCGCTGCTGACCGCGTTCTATATGGCTCGCCTGTGGTATATGACATTCTTGGGAGAACCCCGCAGCCCGCAGAGCCATCCGCATGAGAGCCCGTGGTCGATGCGCGGGCCGCTGCTGATTCTCGCCGCTCTTTCCATCTGCGGAGGCTGGATCTGGCTCTACGGCTTCGGCGAATTTCTCGCCCCAGTCCTCGGAGCAAGAGTCGCCGAGACGGGCGGTTGGCGTCTCCTCATTCCTTATACGCAGTACTCACTCTCCCTGGAGACCGTCCTGAGCATTGTGGCTGTTTTGTTCGCACTGGAAGGCTGGCTGATCGCCGACAAGTTCTACCGGCGCAAACCGGCGCGTCCGGCGCAACTGGCCGCTGCCCTTCCGGAGAGTTACAAGCTGCTGGCCAACAAGTATTTTGTCGACGAGTTCTACGGCGCAACAATCGTCAAACCGCTGCTCAGCTTCTCCAAGATCTTCCTGGAGTGGGTGGTGGATGTGGGTATTCTGGGCGGCGCGGCCTGGCTGCTCGGCGGCATGGCCACCTTTGCGGGAGCGATCCTGCAGCGCTGGCAATCGGGCAATCTGCGCTCCTATGCGGCGTGGCTGGCCGCGGGCGCGGCGGCGGTTCTGCTCTTCCTGCTGGTTCCGTGGACCACGGTTCTGGCATACTTTGCGGCAATTCATCTTGGCATGGCGGGGCATTGAGAGAATGAACGAAATCAACAACTCGATTCTCACGCTAATTCTGCTGCTTCCGTTGGCCGGGGCGGCGTTGGTCCTGCTCGCGCCTGACCGCGCCAAGCTGCCCAACTGGATCGCTCTGCTCACCGCGCTCGCCACCTTAGGCCTCACGCTGCATCTGCCCGCGCACTTCGACAAAGCGCAAACCGGCTTCCAGTTTGTCGTCAATCTCCAGTGGATCGAGAAGCCCGCAATCTTCTATCACCTGGGCGTCGACGGCCTGAGCCTTTGGCTGGTCGTGCTCGTCGGCCTGCTCGCACCCATCGGCGTCGTCGCCAGTTGGAACGCCATCCGAGAGCGCCGCAAAGTGTTCTTCGCGCTCTTTCTCGTCCAGCAAACGGCAATGTTCGGCGTCTTCCTCTCACTCGACCTGATGCTCTACTACGGCTTCTGGGAGCTGTCGCTGGTTCCCATGGCGATTCTCATTGCGATGTACGGCCGCAAGGACGGACCCCGTGCCGCGCTCAAGTTCTTCCTCTTCACCTTCATTCCCTCCGCGCCGTTGCTCGTCGCGATTCTCTGGCTCTACGCCCGGACCGGCAGCTTCGACTTCGCGACCCTCCAGCTATGGGTTGCAAGCGGAGCATTACCCGCCGGAGCGTTGGGTTGGGTGGCGCTGACGTTTCTTTTCGCCTTCGCCGTCAAGGTTCCGGTCTTTCCGCTTCACGGCTGGCTGGCCGACACCTTCTGTGAAGCGCCCGTTGCACTTGCAATGGTCGTCGCCGGCAAGCTGGGCTTCTACTCCATGCTGCGCTTTCACATCGGCCTCTTCCCCACGCAGGCGCGCATCGTTGCGCCCGTGCTGGTGGGCCTCGCCGTCATCGGCATTCTCTATGGCGCGTGTTTAGCTCTCGTGCAGCGCGACTTCTGGCGGCTGATGGCCTTTGCCGCGCTGAGCCATCTGAGCCTCATCACGCTGGGCATCTACGGCCTGACGCTCACCGGCTGGGAGGGCGCGGTCTACCAGATTCTCAACCACGGCGTTGTGGACGGCGCGCTCTTCATGCTGCTGGGCGTGCTCTATGACCGATACCGCACCAGCGAGATCAATGCCTACGGCGGCCTGGCCGCGAAGCTGCCGCGCACGGCTACGTTCTTCGTCTTCGCATCTCTCGCAATGATCGGTCTGCCCATGCTGGGCGGCTTTGTCGGCGAATTCCTGATTCTCATCGGCACCTTCACCGGCGTCAGCAAAGGCTGGGCGATTGCCGCCACGCTGGGTGTGATTCTGGGCGCGGCCTACATGCTCTGGCTGATGCAGCGGCTTTTCTTTGGCCCGGAGAGCAAGCTGGCCGCCTCGGCGCCGCCTGACGATCTGTGCGTTGGTCAACTGGCCGTCCTGTGGCCTCTGGCCGTGCTGATGCTGGTCATGGGCATAGCGCCGATGCTCTGGCTGCCAGCCATCCAGGCCGGCCCGCATCCGCTGCAATCGCTGTCTACTTTATTCCACGGGGAGGGCCAGCGGTGAATCCAGTTCCCGGCATCTTCCGCATCCTTCCCGAAGTGATCCTCACGCTGACCGGTGTGGCTGTGATGCTGCTCGACGCTTCCCTGCCCCCTCGCTGGGCTCGCCGTCCGCTGGGCTGGGTGGCCGCATTCGGAAGCACCTTCGCGCTGTGGGCCAGCCTCTGGCAGATTTCCCTGCCGATGGGAACCGGCTTCTCCGGCACCGTCGAGACCAGCGCCTTCACCGTCTTCTTCCACGTACTGATCTGCGGCCTCGTGCTGGTGGCGCTGCTGCTCTCGCTGGACACGCTCCCTGAAGACAGCCACCACCAGGGCGAGTTCTACGCGCTGATTGTCTTCGGCGCAGTGGGCATGTGCCTGCTCACCGGCGCGGTCGAGCTGCTGCTGGTCTTCATCGCACTGGAGATCTCCTCCATCGCGACGTATGTTCTGGTTGGTTACCGCAAGAACACCGCTCGCGGCCCCGAGGCGGCGATCAAGTACTTTCTGCTCGGCTCCTTCGCCACCGCCTTTCTGCTCTACGGCATCGCATTGATCTTCGGCGCAACCGGCACAACCGGGATTTACGAGATCGCCCGCCTTGCGCCCACCGCGCAGAATCACTCGCTGATCCTGGCTGGGCTGGGGTTGATGCTGGTGGGCATTCTCTTCAAAGTCTCCGCCGCGCCCTTCCACGTGTGGACCCCGGACGTATACGAAGGCGCGCCCTCGCCAGTGGTGGCGCTAATCTCCACCGCGCCCAAGGCCGCTGCATTCGCGCTGCTGCTGCGCGTCATCTACGAGATGCTGCCCACGCTACGCCCGGTCTGGTCGCCGCTGCTATGGGTGGTGGCCGTGCTCTCGATGACCGTTGGCAACCTGGCCGCGCTGCGCCAGACGAACGTGAAGCGCATGCTGGCCTACTCGTCCATCGCCCATGCCGGCTACCTGCTGGCCGCCTTCGCGGGCTTGGGCAACGACGGCATCATGGCCGCCTGCTTCTACATCGCGGCCTACGCAGCCATGAATGTGGGCGTCTTTGCGGTGGTGACGCTGGCCAGCGGCTACAATGAGAAGCTGCCGCTGATCGACGATTTTCGCGGACTGATCTACCGCTCGCCGCTGCTGGGCAGCCTGCTGATCTTCTTTCTCGCTTCGCTGGTCGGCATTCCCTTCACCGGCGGATTCTTCGGCAAGCTGACCACATTTTCAACCGCGCTTGGCGGAGGAGCGATCTGGCTGGTCATTATCGGCCTGCTGAATTCGGGGCTGGCTGCCGCGTACTATCTGCGCCTGGCCCTGGCCGCCGCGCAGCGCCCTGCCGGAGAGAACGCCGCTGTGACTGCGCCCACGGTAGGCGTTGCCGTAGGCGCGGCCCTGCTGCTGGCCGTTGCGGCCACGCTGGTTCTGGGAATTGTTCCCGGCGATGTGCTGCGCGCGGCCGAGGCTGGCGCACATACGCTGCAAGCGCCTCCGGCGGAGAGCGGCGCGCCATAGACATTCTGGGGTGTAGTGAAAAACCATATGAATTGCGACTTGACCACTTTTCCACATACGAAATGTGAATAAATGTTGATTATTTAGGATTATCGCTCTATGATTGCCGAATCAAACATTTCTTCATTTTTGAGGGATTGGGAGATCCGTATCTGATCCTCGCAGGCATTGCTGGTATTCTCCTCGGTTTAGGGGTATTTTGAAGGCGGGAATATGGGGTGGATTGTTTGTCTTGTCTGCGTAGTATTGATTGTCTTTATCACGTGGAAATCACTCGACCACGAGACAACGCGAAATTTGAAGCTTCTTGGCAAGATATCGGGAGCTGTCGTAATTATTATCGTTCTTTGGCTTTTTCTTTTCTTCATCAGCCGGTAAGGCAAAATATCCAGGAGGATCAGTCATGGCGAACAACAATTTGGACACACTGATAAGTCAGATTATAAGTGGGGGCCTCATCGCCCTTGTCATCGGAATTATTGTTTTTTTAATTTGTCGAGAAATCGTCTGTTGGTACTTTAAAATCAACAAGAACATCGCGCTGCTGTATGAAATCAAAAACCTTCTTGCTGCAATAAATAATTCGCTGATTAAAACATCGACTATAAGTGTAAATAGTTCAACTGACACAATAGCTGGCTTTGATCGTGCCCAATGGAATGCACTGATCCAGTATGACAAAGACATAGCCATAGTAGCTGAAAAGTTGGCGCCATTTGGGGATAAATGGATGGATGAATTTGCATCATCCTATATGGCTCTGAACGACAAAGCATATCTGCCACAAATCGAACAGAAATTGATTGCTGCCGCCAGGGCAGAAGCCGAAGAGAATGAGCGGCAGAGAATCAAAGCGGCAGAGGAGCAAAGTGCCGCGGCAGAGGAACAAAGTGAATTTAATCAATGGAAATCGTCGAGATGGGCGCGTCCGAAGTAAATGTGATACTCGAAGAGGTGTGTCTGCCGGATGCACCATATCTCGCTTCTGAGACCAGGATTTCCGCCCCACTCCCCTATGGAATCAGATATACCCCCAGAATTCCTCATCCAGTGTGGCGAGAATCTCTCCATTTGCGCTCGCAAGTTGTATCAGATAACCATCCATGATCTGCGCTTGAGATTTTACCCACGCGGGAAGAATGGAGATTTTACATTAGATCGGATAGAGTGCGGAATCGGCGGTAACCGGCCCGATCCTGGAATCCCTCGTCAGATTCCGCTCCAGCAGACTCTTGTAGTAGCCTACAGTCAGGCCCAGGACGCGCCCGTTGACAAAGTGCTCGATCACCCAGGCGCGAGCGGCCAGGCCCATGCGGCAACGGCGTTTCGGACTGCGCAACAATTGCAGCACGGCCTCGCTGATGGCTACCGGATAGCCGGGAGGAATCAGCAGCCCGGTCACCTCCGGCACCACGGCGTCGCGGGAGCCGGTGCACAAAGTGGTCACCACGGGAATCCCGGTAGCCGCGGCCTCGAGAACGACGTTGGGAAAGCCTTCCCGCCAGGTCGGCAGGACCATCACGTCCATCACACGGTAATAGGGCGACGTGTCGGCGACAAACCCGGTCATGTGAATCCGTGGGTGGCTTTCGATGTGAGAGCGCAGATCATCTCCGAGCGCATCTTCAGCGGCGTCAAACCAGCCCACCAGGAGCAAATGCGCTTTCGGCTTCGCGGCCAGGATGACGTCGAAAGCCTCCACCAGCTCCGGCAGCCCCTTGTCGCGGGTCAATCGCCCCACAAAACCTACAACATGCGCATGGAGCGGAAGACCCAGCCGGGCGCGCAGGTTGCTCGGCCCAGGCTGGAAGCGCTCCACATCGACGCCGTTGCTGCTGCCGCTGCCCAGCATGCGCAGCTTGCTCTCCGGCGCCAGGCCCAACGCGAGCGCCTCGCTGCGCAAGCTGTCGCTATTGCACAGCACGGCATGAGAACAGGCCGAGGCCACTCTCTCCGTGGCCAGAAGAATGCGGCGCTTGACTCCCGTGCAGGTTTCCAGCTTGAGACCGCGCAGGAAATAGACCCGCGTCGGCACTCCGCAGAGCAGGGCGGCAATGGAGCCCAGCAGCCCGGCCTTGGGCGTGCTGAACTCCGTCATCTCCGGCTTGAGCCGGTTGAGCAGCCACCACAGGCGCGCCAGCGAGACAAGATCCGCCAGCGGCGCAATCTCCCTCCGCATGGGAATTGCAATCGACTCGACCCCTTCCTGCGCGGCCGTGCGGCTGAGCAGTTCGCCGGGGCCTGAAACCAGCGTGACGCGAAAGCCTGCCTCGCGCAGTGTGCGCAAGCGGCCGCCCAGCACCAGGCAGGTCTGCGGACTGGTGATGCCGACTACGATGTGAGGGCTTCGCGAAGATTGCGACGCCTGAGCCGGATGAGCGGCTGAGGATGAGAAGCGGTTGCGCACACTATAGGATGTGGGCAAAACAGCGGGAACCGCTGCCTGCAAACTGCGTTTGAACACGAGTCCCTCCCAGAAAGGACCCTCGCGTCCCGATACAGTACCGGATCGAAGACGCGTAGGAAAGGGACTCGACGGATTCAGGAGTTCATGCAAATAGGATGTGTTGCCAGGCAAATCCATGCCCCGGAACATCCACTCCCATTCTCCGCTTAGCAGCTCTCCTCGTGAGAACGCAGAACGAGACCAAAAAGAGGCTCTCTCGTTGGAGTGAGGCAAAACCAATACTTGTAGGAAACATGAGTAAGGTTTAGCTTGTCCGAGCAGAATTGCTCATAAAAATAATAAGTATCGATTGCTGATAATAGAAACGATTGCTTATACTTGCTGAAATCCGGGAGGTTCCCCACAGGTCATGAATCACCGGCCCAGGGTGCTCTTGTTGATTCCCCATCTCGGCGGCGGCGGCGCGGAGCGCGTGATGGCGCTTCTGGCGCGCGGCCTCTCCACGGAGAAGTACGAGCTGCATCTGGGGCTGATCACGCAGGCGGAGGCCGGCGGCGAGGAACTGCCCGCCTGGATTCAAATCCACGCTCTGGGCGCTCCCAGGGTGCGCGCCGGAGCCTTTCGCTTGCTCCGGCTGGTTCGCCGCCTGAAACCCGACTTGATCCTCTCTGGAATATTCCACCTGAACTTTCTCGTGCTGCTGCTGCGTCCCTTCTTTCCGCGCCGTACGTGCGTTATGGTGCGTCAGAACGGGACTGTCTCCTCCGCCCTGAACTTCGGCGGACTGCCCTGGACCACCCGTCCGCTCTACCGCCTGCTTTACCGCCGCGCCGACCTCGTGATCTGCCAGACGCGGGCGATGGCCGAGGATCTCGCGCAAGAACTTGGTCTTCCCGAAGACCGGCTCGCTGTGCTGCCCAACCCGGTGGATGTGGACGAAATTCGCCATTTCATCGGCATGAATCCGGCTCCGCAAACCGGCCCCGGCCCGCATCTGCTGGCGGTTGGAAGGCTCTCGCCGGAGAAGGGGTTCGATCTGCTGCTGCGAGCCTTGGCCTCGGTGCGGAGCGAGTATCCCGGCGTCAGTCTGATGATTGCCGGCAAAGGGCCGGAGGAGGCGGCATTGAACGCCGAGTGTCATGCGCTGGGGCTCGGCGATGCCGTGCGTTTTACCGGCTACCTCGCGCGCCCCTGGTCTATCTTCCCGGAGGCAACACTTTTTGTGCTGCCCTCCCGTCATGAAGGCCTCCCCAATGCCCTGCTGGAGGCGGCTGCCGCGGGACTTCCCATTGTGGCCTTGCCGGCTTGTGAAGGTTTGGTTGAGTTGCTGCGCGGTCAGCGTGGAGTCTGGCTCGCTCCGGAAATCTCCACTGAGGCGCTAGCCACATCCCTGCTCGCCGCTCTTCATGCGCTGCAGCCGGGTGAGCGCTTTGCCCACCCCTTTGTCGAAGCCTTCCGCCTCGACCGCGCTATACAGGCCTATGAGCATCTGATCGACCAAAGCCTCCAGCGGAAGTAGCCCATAACCGCGTCAAATTACGCCCCTTCCGCAGCGCCTTTTGGCAGCAGCTTCCAGCTCCAATACCAGAGGAAGAGGAAGGTGCTCACCGTCCAAAGCGATGTAGCCAAGGCGATGCCCGCTACGCCAAACCAGCGCATGAGAATCAGATTCAGCACCACATCCAGCGCCAGATTCAGCGCGCCACAATAGAAAATCAGATCGCTTCTGCGCATGGCCACCAGAAAGCGGTAGAAGACCCGGCTGGAGACAAAAAAAGGAATCTGGATCGCATACATCGCCAGCACCGGCGTCACTAGCGCCGTGTCGCTCGGCCCAAAGACGCCATGCTGAAAGGCGGTGCGAATCAGCCAGTGCGAGCCGGCAATCAGCGCCAGCGCAATCGGCGCCGACACCAGCGCCGTGAGCCGCACCCAGGTGCGCAGAGTCTGCCGGCAGCCGGACCAGTCCTCATGGGCGATCATCCGCGAAAAATGCGGGACAACGGCTGATGAGACCGCCCCGGCCAGCAGCGTAATCACCACGCTGACAAAGCGGTTGGCGTAGGCCAGCGCGGAGACGCTCCCAGCGGGCAGCATTGCGGCTATCGACTGATCCACCAGCAGCCCGCCCGAGGCCACCACGCCGCTCAACAGCACCGGCCCATACTGCCGCGCCACTTCGTTTGTCGCCTCGGTCGCTCCGTGCCACCACAGGCGAAAGCGGTAGCCGCGCGCGTCCATCATCCACGCCACCGCGCCGGCGTGAATCAGCGCGCCGATGAGCGTCGCGTAGACCATCGCCCAGATTCCGTAGCGCCCGCCCAGCAGCAACGCCCCTAGTATGATCGCCGCCGGGGTCGCCACCGGAGCCAGAGCGGGCAAGGCGAAGTGATCAAAGGTATTCAGTACAGCGGTGCAGTTGGTGGCGATTCCGGTGATCAGCACCACCGGCAGCAGCGCGTAGAAGAGCCGAATCGAGAGCGCCAGCTTCTCCGCGGGAAAGTGCGAGGCAATCAGCGGAAAGAAGCCGTGCGCAGTCAAAGCCATCACCACCGTTGCCGCGGTCAGCAGCACACAGACCCAGAGCATCGAACTAGACAGAAGTTGCTGCGCCCGCTCGTGGCCTTCGCGTTCCCTCACCCGGATCAGCGTCGGCACCAGCGCCTGGTTCATCGATTCGGAGATTAAATTGATGAGCAGGTTGGGAATCAAAAAGGCCGCGAGAAAGGCGTCCATCGCGTCCGAGCGGCCGTAGACTCCAGCGACAGCAAACTCCTTGAAAACAGCGACAATCTTGACCAGAACCCCTGCCGCTGCCACCGACGCAGCCGCGCGCAAGATGCGCCGGTTGACGCTGCCGCCTTGGAAGAGCCGCGCGAGCTGGGGAATCGGAAACATGGAATCGAAAGCAACCTTTGTTCGCCACCGTCAGATGATCGGACTAGTGATAGCACCAAAGCAGGCTTCCTTGCTTTTGCAAGTCAGCATCAAAAAGCACAAAGCCATCCGTATCTTCGGGTTGATTCACCATAAATATCAGTTCCGATCTTCCGTCATTGTCGTAATCGCCGGTATCAATGAGCGACATAAATGAGCCAAACCGTAGAACACTCCCATCCGAAGACACAAAAAACCATGGATCTGAGAGCGGATCGTTTGGGTCATCGACATATCCGCAGTCACCAGCATTCAAGTTTGTCTCTATCAAGAATGAATTCTTGTTGGAAGCGTACGCAACTGGAAAGCTTAGATTCGAATCTGGAAACTTCCAATTGTGTTGCACAATCTCTTCTTCCTTGCAGCGACTAACGTGAGGAAATTCACGACGAAACGCAGTGCGCACAAGCTCTGTAATCTCATCCGGCAGCTGTTGAATACGCTTCCAGCCATCAGGATCGCTATAATTGGGCTTTGAAATAACAACAAGAGGACGCCTTCCCTTAGTTGGTCCTACTGCTAAAGGGGCATATCGTTCGGACGACTCTCCAACAGATGGAATAGCGTTGACAGGTGTTACGATTCTTTGAACAAACGTGAGGTATTCTGATTTCCCCTCTATTGGCTTACTTCCGGCGGGTTCGGCTTGACCTCTGATGTTGCCCAAATTCCTTCCATCAAAGGCTACGGTCCAAGTCATATTTTGCGGAATCGAAAAGGAAGTCACGTCATGCCAGCCCGTACAACTCTTTTCAAATGCTGGCCTGATTAATCTCTGCTTGGCAGTTCCCGGCTTCCAGTTGACCATCTCTTCGCGAGCATCTTCGAGAATTCCAACATAAATCTTTTCTGTGCACTTATTCGGGGAATTTTGTGCATAGAGAACCGCGGTGAGAAACCACAAGATGAGCGATACAGTTGTCGCAAGCGATTTATTCATGGAGGACCTTCCATTTTTCGACTTGACGAGTCCGGCGGATTTCTGCACATATTCTACGCTGGAAACAGTACCTCGTCAGTCGGCCAGCGGCCTGATCTTCGGCCGCTTCCTCTTCGATTCGATCCACAGGTCGTACTGGAGTTGCGCCCTTGAGAAGAAATCCGGTGTAAGCGCCAGAGCCTCGCCGAGCCGGATGCTGAGGTCCATCGTCACGGCTGTGCGGCCATTGAGAATGCGAGAGATCGTAGCGCGCGCCACGCCGATATGCTCGGCAAGCTCGGTTGCGGTTGTGTCGCCGAGGAACTCCCTCAGCAGTTCGCCTGGGCTGGCCGGGTTGTGCATCATCGTCATGGTCATTGCTCCTTAGTGGTAATCCCGATAGTCTACGAGGATCGCATCCTCGCCTTCAAATGCGAATGTCAGCCGCCAATTGCCGTTCACGCTCACCGACCAGTGTCCTTTGAGGTCTCCCTTCAACGGATGCCAGTCCCAACCTGCCCTATTCATATCCAGCGGCGTTGAAGCCAGATTCAAGGTGGTGAGCAGGATGCGCAGCCGGGTTTCATGTTTCGGCTGGATGCCCGCCTTTGAGCCATCCTCAAAGAACTTCTGGATGCCGCGATGCCGAAAAGTCCTGATCACAGCCGAAGCGTAACACGTAATGTTACGTTTTGCAAGGCCTATATGAGTGATGGATTGATCTAAACCTGCACCGTGGCTGGAATTCGGCGGGGCACGGCGGCCGGAAAACACTCCGCCAGCCCCTCCGGCTCTTCGACCGCCAGCCTTCCAGCCAGCGCGATCATCGCCAGCAGCAACCAGGTGGTGCGGCTCTCCTCCACGGTGGCTACCAGCGAAGTGATGAGCCAGACCGCAAGCGTCGTGGCCAGCGTCCATTGCAGCGGACCGCGGGTTAGCGCGATCGACCAAACGGCAATGGCGACGATAGCCGAGGCCAGAAACAGCGCACACAGGCCGCCGGTGACCACGATGGCCAGGGCCGTGTTGTGCGCGGTATCAATGGGCGCCACGCCGGCCGCGCTGACAAAGGTGCCCGCCCCTGTGCCGAAGAAGGGCGCGCGTACAAAGGCATGCCAGCCGGCCGCCCATATATTCCACCGCTGGTTAAGGTCGCCGCCCTGAAGCTGTTCGGAGCTTGTGGCCAGGCGCTCGAAGGTTCCGCGCGGAATGATGAGCCATAGGGCAACGACCACCGGCGGCAACGCCAGTGCTCCGGACAACACTCTGCGCGGATGGCCAAACGCCAGCAGAAAGCCGCTGCCCGCCAGCGCCACAAGAGCCGCCAGGAACCCTCCGCGCGAGGCCGTGAGCAGAACGGCCACCACTCCCAGAGGCAGGTAGCCGGCCGCCAGCAGACGCCAGGGCCAGCGCGGCTCGCTGTTTAGCAGCAGCGCCGCCAGCGGGAAGCCCAGGTTGAGAAAGCGGGCCACGTCGTTCGGGTCCTGTCCCTCGGCGGCAAATCGAATCTGGTTGGCAAGCGCCTCGGCGGTGGCGAAGTTCGCCAGCGTCAGCAGGGCCAGCACCCAGGAGCCGGCCACGGTGGCCCGCAACAGCGCGCGCAGATCGTCGGCGCTCTCGGCAAACTCCCAGACCAGCCAGACGATGAGCACCTCCTGAAGATAGCCGCGGAGCTTTGCCACGGTCACCTGCGGTTCGATGGTCCAGAAGCAGGTGCAGCAGTACCAGAGGAAAAACGCCAGCACCAGCCATTGCATCGGGCCCGGAGAGCGCATGCGGCCGGCTCCAAGAACCGCCGGAATCGCCACCAGAAGCAGCAGTACGCCAATGAAGCGCGCAATGTTGCCCAGCGGCGCGCCCAGCTCCAGGGAATATTCCCATGGAATCGCGAAGGCGAAGAGCAGCAACAGAAGCCAGGCGATGCGGCGCATCAGACGAAACCTCTCAGGAATCCGAATCTTCAGGGAAGAATCTCACTGGAATGAATTCTCGCCGGAGAAGAACGGCTGGTATCTGGAGAGCGGCAAACAAGACCAGCGCCTGCGGGTAACTGATCACACTGAAGTAAAACAACAGCAAACAAGAAAAAATTACCGTAGCGCAAAAAACCATCGTCCAGCGCATCCGCCCGAGCGCCTGGAGTCTCCCGCGCACGCTGAAATACCACGGCGCGCAAAGCAGCCATGAGCCGGCATCCAGGGTATACCTCCAGTTTCGCGCGTGGGACATGCCGTTAACGTCGCCCCGTAGCAGATGCAATACGTGCCAAAGACCGGCAATCAACATCAGGAAGATCGCAAACTCCAGAGCGCTGAGCGGCGCAACCTGCCGGGCTGGTTTCAATGGAAGGTTGACGTTTTCAGGCGCTATCTCGGCAGGTGCCGCTTTGCTTTCGAAAAGAACCGCCGGAAGCTGAAGAAGGAGAAAGAGCCCCAGCGTCTCCTGACTATTCGTGAACTTGAGAAGATGCGCCGCAAGGCACCCTGTGAAGACAACTAGGAAGTAGGGCCAGAAGCTCCAGCGCGGCAATCCTGCATCCGCCAGGCGGCGCTCTAGGCTTCTGATCCAGAAGACGCCCAGGAGAATGAGGCAGTACACCACGGCCATCCACGCGCGACGGCTCTCCGCGTGAGCTTGCAGCAGCCGCTGAGCCGCCCAGCTGAGTCCCGCGACCAGCAGGCATGAGAACAGGAATGTGATGCGTCCGAACTGCTTCGACAACGCTGAGCCAGGCAATTGCGCCCCCTTTCTTCCCAATATATCCTTCCGCATTCAATGTCTTTGCACAAGCGCCCTGTCAGCGCCGGATATACCCGGCCTGGCAACCGGCCTACTTGGTTGTTGTAGTCGTTGTGGTGGTCGTCGTGCTTGTGCTGCTGCCTGTGTTAGTGTCTGTACTGCTGCCTGAGCTGCTGTTTGTGCTGCTACTTGTGCTACTGCCGGTACTGCTGCCTGTGCTACTACCGGTACTGGTGCCTGTACTGCTGCCTGTACTTGTTCCTGTACTACTACCGGTACTGGTGCCAGTGCTGGTGCCTGTGCTGCCGCCTGAAGTAGTGCCTGTGCTGCTGCCGGTACTGGTGCCTATGCTGGTTCCGGTGCTTGTGCCAGTGCTTGTGCCAGTGCTGCTGCCTGTGCTGGTACCGGAAGTAGTGCCTGTGCTAGTACCGGTACTGGCGCCGGTACTGATGCCTGTACTGTTTGTGGCCGTGCTGGCGACGGAGGTTGAAGTGGTCTTGATGGAGTGCCACTGAGAATAGACCAACCCGGCATAGATGCTGACGCCGACCGCCGATTGAATCGCCGTCTCCAGCGTCTTGTTCCACAGATCTTTGGCTGTCGAGTGGGGGACGAAGAGAATATCGCGATCACGCACCATCTGGTCGGGATCCTGTCCGTGGACCATGCGCTTCAGGTTGAGCGTGGTGATGGTCCGTCCGCTCTTCTGTTCACGGATGAGCAGGGCCTTGCTGTTGGCTGCGTTTGGCAACGTTCCCCAGGCCAGCGAGAGCGCCTGCACCACCGTCAGCCCTTGTGCCGGATCGACTGGAAATCCGCCGGGGCGCTGCACATCGCCCACCACGAAGAACAGCCCCGCGCGGCTGACTTGAACGGTGTCGCCGGGGACGAGTTCCGGGTTGTGGTCCGTTGCTGTGTCGGTGCCGCCGGGGTCCAGCACCACCGGATGCGGCGTCTGGGCGTCGTCGCGATGGAAGATGTTCACCAGGCGGCCGGCGTTCGGCGCCAGTCCGGAGGCGGCCGAAATCAGGTCCAGCAGCCGATGGTGCAGAGTGTAGGGATAGACGCCGGGGCGCACCACCTCGCCCAGCACGCTCACGTCCTGCCCGGCGTAGGATGTCACCAGCACTGAGACCTGCGGATGCAGCAGCATTCCCTGGGCCACCAGCGCTGCTTCAATCGCATGCGCGGCGGTTTGCTCGTCCATCCCGCCCACCTGGACATCGTGAATCATCGGCAGCGTCACCGTGCCCGACGGCGAGACCCGCACTGCGGAATGGAACTCCAGGGTGTGAACCTCGCTGACATCGAGGAAGTCGCCGGGCGCGATGGGAGCTGGCATCGGCGAGCCCGGCTGCGCGCTGGCCAGCGGCGGCAGCCCTGCCTGGACAGGGCTGTCCCAGGTTGCAGGCGATTCCTTGGGATTGGGCAGATTGGGGTTCTGCTGCGGAGCGGGAATGCGGACCACTCCCGAAGGCAGCCCGGAGGTGCTGGGCGTGGGCGCCTGGCCGTGGGCCATTGCGCCGGCCAGCACAACCGCCAGCAGCGCCGCAAGAGTACGAGAGGGACGAATCGATTCCATCATAAGCGCGCCTCCCACCGCCAGCCACAGGCCGGCAAAGAGTGTAATGGCCATATAGAGCGGCAGATCGGGCGTCACCGGCTTCACTGGCTGGCGGGCAAAATCCACTACGGAGATATCGGAACCCTCGATGCCGGCGGTCAGCCCCGCTTCCTCGGCCTTCTCCAGCACCCGGACGTAAAGTTCATGATCCGCGTTGGCCTCCTCGCGCTTCGCCGCGTACGAGGCGGCCGCTTCATTGACTTTCATGCCTGCGCCGGTTGCGTCTTCAAGATTCTTGCGGACCAGTTGCTCGCGGTCGACGGCCATCTGCCATGCGCCGCGGAAACGCTCCACCAGCTTGGCGTCCTCGGCCTGCTTCTGCCGGTCCAGATCCTGCAATTGGCGGCGAACCTCGACGACGCGGGGGAAGTTGGGGCCGTGCTCAATGTTGAGCTGAGCCTGTTCCTGTTCGAGCTGGCTGCGCTGGGCGTGAATCTGCTGGAGCAGCGCGGTGGCAAAGTTGCCGCTTTCGGCTTGCAGGCGCGGATCGGAGGCAATGACCAGCTCCGGATCGCCTTGCGAGGCCGCCCGGTACTGCGCCTCGCGTAGAATCCGGTCCGTGGAGGCCGCCACCATCTCGCGCCCTAGTTCATCCAGCTCCAGCAACGCCGAGGTGTGCTGGGTCTCGCCCGGCTGGCCGTTGGCCATTGTCTCGGGCGTATTCAGCAGGCCATGCTCCCTCTCGTAGGCCGCCAGCCGCAATTGATCCTGCTCGCCACGCACTTTCAACTCCTTGAGCTGGACTTGCAGCCACTCAGAGGCCTGCAACGTGGCCTGCATGCGCGACTCCATGTCCTGCTGGCCGTAGGCGGCAATCAACGCGTTCACCACGCTGGCCGACAGCGCCGCGTCCCGGCATCGAAAGCGAATCTGAATCAGCAGCGTGCGCGGCAGAGTTCCCACGCGAAGCCGCTTCTGAAATCTCTCCAGCAGCCATGCCTGGGCGGCAGCGGAAGGCGTTTCGGCGTGAAAATCTGGAAACTTGCCGGCAAATCCGTCCATGAACCCCGGCGCTTGATAGAGTTTGAGGCCGGTAATCACCTTCCAGGCCAGTTGGTCGCTGCGAAAGACGCTGGCCAGAGTCTCCTGCTGCAACGGCGCGGAGAGAATCGAGGCTGCAATCATCGGCTCAGCCGCCTTCAGACTGAGCGTGGATGAAGGCGAGGTACGCATTTCCACCTTGGCGCTGGCCTCATATTGATTGGGGGCGATGAGGCAATAGAGCAGGCACGCCAGCAGCAATCCCCCCACCACCGCACCAACCAGGCCCCGCTGGCGGGCCAGCACCTCGCCTAGCTCGCGGATGGATCGAGAATTGCGTCCGGTGGCATTGGGCCGAGCATCGAGCCACGGATCGGGCTCACGGGACGATTCGATTGGAACGTGATCTGATTCCGGCACAGGCAGGGAGCCTCACTCCCAACATTCAATTGGTGGAGGCAGACCGGGATTCAAAACGAGACAATGCTACAAATGGAATCAACGCCAGTGTGCTTGATTGGAATCAATCCGTCAAGAGATTCCGTCACAAAAGGAAGCCTAAGGAGCAAGACCCCCGCCGCTCCGGTACCACTCCACGGTGCGCATCAGACCTTCGCGGAAATCCACAATGGGCGCATAGCCGAGCAGTTCCCCGGCCACGCGAATATCGGCCAGCGAGTCGCGAATGTCGCCGGCGCGCGCTGGCTCGTAGGCCGGCTGGCCGCGGTAGCCGGTCAGATCCCGCAGAATCTCGACGGTTCCATTCAGCGAACTGCTGCTGCCCGTGGCCAGGTTCATCATCCGGCCTGAAACCTTTTCCGCCGGAGCGGCGGCGGCCAGCAGGTTGCCATGAACTACGTTGTCTATGTAGGTAAAGTCGCGGCTTTGTTCGCCGTCGCCGTAGATGGTGATCGGCTCTCCCGCCAGCATCCGTTGGCAAAAAATAGCCAGCACGCCGGAGTAGTGCGAGGTGGGATCCTGGAAGGGTCCGAAGACGTTGAAGTACCGCAGCACCACCGTCTCCAGTCCGTACACGCGGGTGAAGGCGCCCATGTAATGCTCGCCGGCCAGCTTGGCCACGGCGTAGGGCGAAATCGGTTTGGGCAGCATCTCTTCGTGCTTGGGCAGCGTCGGCGTGTCCCCATAAGCCGCCGAAGAGGCCGCATAAATCACCCGCCGCGTCCCGGCGGCGCGGGCGGCCACCAGCAAATTCAAGGTAGCGTCCACGCAATTCCGATTGGTGCTCACCGGATCTTCCACCGAGCGCGGCACCGAGGCCAGCGCCGCCTCGTGGAAGACGATCTCGACTCCCGCGCAGGCCTTCGCGCAGACTGCCGGATCGGCCAGGTCGCCCTCGATGAACTCCATTGCCTCCAGGCCTTCCAGGTTGGAGCGCTTTCCGCTAATGAAGCTGTCGATGCCGCGTACGCATTCCCCACGCGCCAGCAAGGCAGCGGCAATCGAGCGGCCGATAAACCCCGCCACTCCGGTCACAAGATAGCTTGCCAAAAAAGTCTCCCCTGAAGCCTGTTTGCAGCGGGCGCAATACCGCCGTCCCGCTAGGAAAAGAATACTACTCCTGGATAGAGCCCCCGTCTGCGCGGCGGCGGCGAGGCCCATTCGTGATGAGGCCCTGCAATCACGATTGAGCAGGCTTAAGGAGGGAAAGAGAATAGCCGTCCATGATCCTGCGGTACACAATCAGGCAGGAAAATGGAGCGCCTCATGCTTGTTGTCTCACGCTCCCGTGAGGAGAAGGAATATCACCCGAGACCGGCCGGCTAAGAAATACGCATTCTGAGGGCGAGGTCACATCGAAGTGACTGAATTAAGGGATTTGCCCCAGCGGGCCACCCAGCAGTTTTTCGATTCCCTGGGCGAGAATCGCAGGCCGGGTTAGCCCCTGCCACCTTTGTACGATGCTCCCATCGGCAGCAATCAGAAACATGGTGGGAAGCTCTTTGACTCCAAGTTGACGGGCCAGCTGACCATTCTCATCGAGCAGCAAGGGGAACTTCAGGTGCCAGTCGTAGCTGGCGTTGAGGACAGCATCGTGCGACGGCGGCGAGCCGGCAGTGAGAAGCGAGGCATCGACAATTGCGACTCTTAGTCCGCGCGGACCGTATTGCTGAGCCATGCTGGCCAGGAAGACAACTTGACTGCGCGAAGGTGTATCGACGGTATCGGGTACCGTTTGCAGAAACGCGAGCAGCAGCGGCTGCGCGGTCAGGGCGCGAAGATGGAATGTGCCGCCGCGGACGTCCGGCAGAGTGAGATTGGTCAAGGTGGTGACGGTCTGGGAGCGACAGGCTGCGCTCAGCATCAAGGTGAAAATAAGAGATGCGCGGAGGACGACCCGTGCAAGTTTCTTTCCCCGCGCGGTCATTTGCGTTGTGTTGCGTATCGCTGCCATCATGGCGCCAGCTTCAGAAACGTGACTCCGTAGCCTCCCATGTTGATGGTCATCTGCGGCGCCGGCGTCACGCTTACCGCCGCAGGCCCCGAGGCCACATTGGTGTTGGCGTCGATGGTCAGCTCGGTCGCCGACGTAAAATTTCCAAGTTGCGAGAGATCGACCACCACGGTGCGCGGCGCGCCCGGTCCATTGTCATCGCTGGGTGCGTTGATGGCATGATCCGCTGCCATTACCACCACCGAACCGTCCGTGTTTCGCGTGGCAAAAATCTCCACCGTTTGCGCGTCTACCGGTTCGCTGGTCGTCCAGGTCAGGATGCTCACCGGCTGCGCGGTGCACCACGATGCCGGCTCGTCGGGCGCGCAATAAGGAAAGTAGCGGCCCAAATAGTAGTCCACCCAATAACTGAGATAGGGCTGACCGGCTGCGTAGGTGACTTCCGCATACATCAGAGACATATCGCTTGCGTCCTCCACGAAGTCGGAGTGGACGAGCATATGTGATCGGGCCTGCGCCCATTGGGAGAAGACATAGGGCCGCCAGGCGGCGAAGAACGCGCTTGTGCCGCGGGGGTCGATCTCGAACGGATTGCTGCACCCGCCACCCTGGAAATCGGCATCGACATTATTCTCGGTCATCCACAAGACCGCATTGCTGAGCTTGGGGCTGGTGGCCACGATATTGGCGAAGTCCTGTGCGAACTGTGCAAAGCTGTCGGGGACGGCGGACATCGCAACTGCGTCTGTGTTGAACCATCCGCAGACCGCATAATCCTGCTGCGCGACCACGTCGATCTGCGCCGTCACTGCATTCAGAAACTCCGGGGCATAATCGTTCGCGTCAATATCGCCGCTCAGCTCAAGCGCGACAAATTTGAGGGGCACAAGCGAACCCGCGTTTTGCATTGCCGTTACCGTCTGGTTATAGAGATCGGCGTACTGTGCCGGAGTCATGCCAACAAGGTCGGGAATCGTGTAGATGCTCCAGTAAGTAATAGGCGTGTACGAAGAATGTACATGCTGCACTCCGATGTCATCGGTGAATCCAGTGGTGGTGTTGTAGTACTGCACCATCCGGGCAGCGTACGTGGCGAAGTCGGCGTAGTTTTGGGGTTGGAGCACGCAATTTGGCCCAATATTGGTGCACATTCCCGGCGGCCCTTCGACCAGGACCAGGTTGATGCTCTTATCGCCAACGCCTATGACAGGGTCAAGCGTCGCGTTCAACACGGTGAAATCCCAGCTCTTGTCAGCGCGTTCAGGAATGCCCAGGCTGTTCGTGTAGACGCGTATGTGCTGTGGATGCAGATTGGCAAGCGTGGTCGTGGCGCTCGGCACCGACGGGAAGAACGATTGAGCCCACTCCGCGGCCTGGAACTGCGTGTTCATCATCGTCTGCATAAGCCCGCCGAATCCCAAGCTGGTGTTTACCACCGGGCTTACAGTTACGTTCACGGTCGTGGTCATCGAGAGCAACGTCAGCGAGACATTCGCCGAACTCACCACGCCTCCCTCAGTGGCGTCGACGGTGACCGGAATGGTTCCGGGAGCTGCCAGGCTCGAAACAACAAACGTAATCGTGCCCGAGTTTCCATTTCCCGGCTGAACAATCTGCGGTGTCACCCCGGCCTCGATTCCGTTCACGGTCAGTGAAACCGAGTTCGTGTCGCCCGGTGCGCGTTTTACTGTGACCGTAATTGGTGGCGAGGCGCTTCCCACAGAAGCCGTAGCCGAGGCCGCGGACATGGTGATTGTGACCCCTTGCGGTGGGCTGGTCCCGCCACCGCATCCCGCCAATCCGGCCGCCGCGGCCAGCGCTGCCGCAGCCTTCCAGCGCACATTGATTCGCATTCCTTGGCCCTCCTGTTGACGGAAAGTCACTGCCAAGCTCCGACGTTGTAGCCGGAACCGCCGGGGATCGTATTGCCCCAGAAATCCTGAATGCCCATCGAACATGTGCCGCCAAGGCCGTTGCAAACGTCAGCTCCGGCGCCGACGGCCGGCGATCCGGGCAGCAGGGTGAAAGCCGAAACGGGTCGGCCGATAGTGTGATAAGTCGGCGTCGAGAGCATGGGATCGGTGAAGAGGCTATGCGCATCCTGGCCTGAGGCGGATTGGTACGCGGCGAGGCTGCTGTAATCGGTGCCGTTAAAATTCCAGTCGGGCGCGGTGCCAGCGGTCCAATAGATGTTGTTGTCGAGGGCAAAATCCGGTGTGGTCTGGACCAGATAGGGCACGGTGGAGTAGATGATGTTGTTTTTGAAAATATTGACGTTGGTGCCGCTATAGGAAGCGTCAACGGTGTCGAAGGCCGGGCCGGGCGTGGCGGGATTCCAATAAAAAGTGTTGTTGTAAACCTCGATGCCGTTGAGGGTGCCACCGTCCCAGGTCCTCATGAAAATCTCGCCGGGATCGCCGATGTTGGCCAGTTGCGCATTATTCGAGCAGACGTTATAGCGGATGATGTTCTCGGTGCTGACGACATTGTTCGCGCTGAAGACGGAGACGCAGTAGCCGGCGGAATCGTGGCCGTAGTTGTACTGGACTATATTGTTCGTGTTCCAGACGTCAATGTCATAGTCGCCGCCATCCCAGGCGCTCCAATCTTGAATGTCGTACGACTCGTTGTTCTGGATGATGCAGGTGTGGCAATACAAGTCCATCAGTCCGCCGGGTGTGTTGGACCCGCATCCGGGAGTGAGAGGGCATTGTCCGGTGTTGTGAACCACATTGTTCTGCATCAGGCCGTTGGTGACGACAAAGATCGTGATGCCTATACCAGAGAGGTTGTACGCCGAGGAGTTCTGTACGGTGATGTTGCTCCCCAGCATCTCAGGCGATGTAGAAGTCGGGAAAACCCCGGCATCGACGTAAATGCCGTAGAAGACCTGGCTATCATGGGCTATCACGCCATCGATCGCAATGTCGTTGATGGTTTCCCCGGCATTTCCGATAGTTATAAAAACCTCTCCCGAGTCATTCCCGGTGGAGGTGTGATGCGCGCCATGGATGTTGAGATTGGTCAGCCGGAAGTGAGTATACGCGATGTTCGGAGCGGTACCCGCGATATTGACGCCGTAGTAATCTCCGCCGACTATTTCCAGGTTGTTGATCTCCCATCCCTGCTGGCCGATCAACTGCACCGCCGCGGTGTTCGTTCCGCCATCGATGATCGGTTGCGGTCCGGTTCCGTAGGCGTCAATGACGATCGGTGAGGCGGTAGTTCTTGAGCCAAGAGGTTCCAGGATGCCGCTGCACGTCATGCCGCGCTTGAAAAAGAGCTTGTCGCCGGGGTTAAACGTCGTGGCGCTGACGGAGGCCAGTGTGTTCCACGGGCTGGCCTGGGTTCCGGTGCCATTGGTGGAAGCGGAACAGTCCACATAAGTAGTGGTTGCGGCCTGGGACGGTGCAGGCGGGGTAGGCGAGACCGGCGGGGTGGGCGTAGTTGGCGTGGATGAGCTGGAGTTAGGCGGGTTGCCTCCGCAGGCCGTGAAACAGATCAGAAACGCCAACGCGATGTACGGGCGAAACTTCACGCGTGAAGGCCGTTTGCCCTGAATCGAGTTCGTGGTGACCATGCCGGCGGCTCCGAAATCGGCGGATAGCATCATACCGGAATCTCCATATGAACCACCAAGAATGGCTCCCATTATTCCGCACCATTCATGTTCGCGTCAATTTGGAGCCGTATCGGCGCCGGCCCAACCAAGAGCAGGCGATGGACTGCATCGTAGATGGTTTGGCCGGCGGGCCGCTCCAATCTCAATTCACACCAATCGCCATTCGGTTCATCGAAGGCTGATTTGTAGCCTGAAGCCGACATCTCGTAATTGGTATTTTGGGATCACGGATACGCGGCCGATCTTTCCCGCCGGCAGCCTGTAAGCCTGAACATCTCGCGCGGCCGGCAGGTCAGGATGCGGGGATTGGCCTTTGATTCGCCTGTATCCGGCAGTTCAATCCCACTATTTTCCAGAACGGAGTAGACAAAAAAACTACCCGCTTCTCGCCGTCCAGCAAGACTCTGTTCCCTATTCCCTATTCCCTACTCACTATTCCCTATCTTTAAGCGTCGGCATCTCCCCCAGCGCGCGCGCCTCGGCGACCACAACGTCAAGATGTGCAAGGACTTCCTCCACGGTCATGGTATAGATTTCCCGCCGCGAGTCGTAGCCTTCCTCGACCAGTTGTTTCAGGAACCGGCCCGCGATCTGGACCGCGAGCTGATCGGTGATCACCTTTCCTGTCAGCAACTTATGCTTGCCCCAAGCCTCCAGAGGCAGGGCAATCCACATCGCCCGCCCGTTCACGTCGAAGCGCACATCGACGGCGTCGGCGTGCCGTGTGGCGATGGCCACCAGCGTGCCCTTCCAGCGGCAATGCAGCTCTTCCCCGCTCCAGCGGTCCTTCACGCTAAACTCTTCATACATAAGATCATCCTATCGCCCTGCCCGCCCTCCGGCAAGTGCTGGTGGACGCCCCTGTTGGCGCGCTGATAGACTAATGGGGTTGCAAGAACAGGCCTCCAGCCGTACGGAGCCGCAAACCAAGGATAAGAAGAGACATCGTGGATACAAGAACTCGTCATGCCCTGAAGAAAGACAGTTTTGCCCAGGCCACCGCAAGCAGCATGAGTTGGTTGAGCGGTCATCGTTCCGGCGTTCAACGCTGGGCCATCGTTATTATTTCCTTGCTGGTTGTGGGCGGACTCGCCATTGGTTACTCGGCTTGGGCCTCGAACAAGGCCGCAACCGCGCTGGGTGCGGCACTCGATGTTTACACTGCGCAGTTGGCGCAGCCCGGCGCCCCGCCAACCCCGGGGGTATACGCGTCGGCCGGCGATCGCGCCAAGGCTGCCAATCAGCAGTTTACCGCGGTGGCTAAACAGTATGGCTGGCTGGCCGAGGGCGCCAAGGCCCACTACTTTGCCGGCGTTACCTACGAGGAATTGGGGCAAAACGGCCCGGCTGAGGCTGAGTTAAAGGCCGCGGCCGGCGCATGGGACCGGAATCTCTCGAATCTGGCGAAGCTGGCGCTGGCCGGGCTCTATCACCAGACGAACCGCGACGCGCAGGCGATTGAGCTTTACAATGCGCTGGCCGCCAAGCCGTCTGATACGGTGTCAGCCGCCGTGGCGCAGCTTGACCTGGCAGACCTCTATGCCGCCACCGGCAAGCAGGATCTGGCGAAGGCGCTATGGGCCAAGGTGAAGGATGCCGACAAGGATGGCGCCGCCGGCTCGATTGCGTCACAGAAGCTGGGCGCAAAGCAGTAGGCCTACGGATTGACAAAGAGGCTCGCGGATAAACTTCGCGAGCCTCTTTTTGCGTTGGTGCTGGGGTGTGGAGTTTTGCAGCATTGAAAGGGCACGGCTTCAGCCGTGCCATTGAAGCTTTCGCCGCTGGGGGAGAATGCTTGCAGTGCATCCGAGCATTTTTCCCTTCCCGCGCGTCTGGTGGACTATGAGCGTGGGTCAGGCAGTATTCTCAGGTTGGATGGAGATCGCGGACAAAGCTGCATACGACAAGGCTCGCGAGCACGCGGAAGAGCAGGCGCTCGCGGGGCTGGTGAGCCAGTACGCCGGAACGCTCTACCGGGTGGCTTATTCCGTTCTGCGCAACTCCTCGGACGCCGAAGACGCCGTGCAGGAGGCGTTTGTGCGCGTGTTGCGCCATCGCGAGACGCTCGCTGAGGTGCGCGACCAGCGGGTGTGGCTGATCCGCATTGTGTGGAACGTCGTGCTGGACCGCAAGCGCCGCATGAAGACCCGGCCTGAGACCGACGATGTGGCCGAGCTGGCGCGCGTGCTGCCTGCCGGAGGGCTGACCGCCGATGAACGCGTTGCCGCCGCTCAGCACCACGCCCGCGTACTGGCATGCGTGGAGCAGCTACCCGCCAAGGAGCGCCAGGTGTTGATGCTCTCCGCCTTCGAGGAGCTGACCAGCGTGGAGATTGCCTCGGTCTTGGGTATTACGGAGTCCAGCGTGCGCTCGCGGCTCTTTCGCGCGCGCAACCTGATGGCCGGTCTGCTGGACCACACAAGGAGTTTGCGATGAGATCAGAGATCAGAGATCAGGGGGAAGGGACGCCCAGTCCGGCGGAAGAGACGCTGCGGCTGATCGCCCGCCTCTCCGCGCCAGAGGGGCTTGAGGAACGCGTGCAGGTCGGATTGCGCGCTGCGTCACGCACGACTTTAGGCAGCACTCGGATACTTCAATGGCCGATGGCGCTACGCCTGGACAACGCCTGGATGCAAAGTTCCCTGGCGCGTACGGCGGCGGCGGCGGTGATCGTCGCTGTGGTAGTTGGCGGCGGGTGGGTTGTTTCCTCGCGCGTACAGCCCGCGCAGCCGGCCAGGGCCATCGCGATTCCCCCGCGCGTCTCCGTGCAGGGCAGCTTTTCCAACGCAGGCGCCATGCGCACCCCGCAGACGCTCAACGGGCCGGTGGTCGAACCTTCGGCCAACGCGCATCCAGCCGCAGCCGCGCCGTCAGAAACCAAGCCTGCCGGCAAGGCTGCGGCGCATACGCCGGTCCGGCATGGCAAGTCCGCGGCAGCACACAAATTCATTGCGCAGCCCGCCAAGCCACCGGCAAAGTAGCGAATTACTCGTCCTTGACTACCGCGCGGATGACCATTCCGAGTAAAGCCAGCACTAAGGCGCCCCAGAAGGCCGCGCCGAATCCGCGCACGTGGAAGCCGCGGACGATGCTCGATGCCAGCAGGATCATCAGCCCATTGATCACCAAAAGAAATAGACCGAGGGTGAGTATGCTGATGGGGAAGGTAATAATCTTCAGGAAGAAGCCGACGGTTGCGTTGAGCAGGCCGATCACGAGCGCCGCAGCCAGCGCAGGCCCCAGTCCTTCAACTTCAAAGCCGCTCACCAGACTGGAAACCGCCAGCAGGGCAAACGCGCTAAGCAACCATTGAAGCATAAGTCTGACCATCTAAAGTTCTCCTTGTCGTCCAAATCCTAATACCCACAAACAAGAGTCCCGCAATCACTCGGCCAGCGCCGGTTCCAGATCCTCAGCGGGCCGCAAGCCTTTAGCCTTGACCTGCGACGTCGTCAGCAGGAAGACGGCCACTACGATGCCTGCCATGCCGGCAAACTCGGCTCTCTCCGGCCGTTCGTGGAGTAGAACGATTCCCAGCAGCACCGCGATCACCGGATTGACATAAGCATACGACGCGACTTTGGCAACCGGCACGTGCTCCAGCAAATAGACGAAGGCGGTGTAGCCCAGCAGCGACCCGCCGGTGATGAGGTAGGCGAGCGAGCCTATCGAGGCCGCGTTCACATGAAACTGCGGCCATTCGCCCAGCGCCGTGCCCAGCGCGGTGTTGATGGCGCCGGCGAACAGCATCTGCCAGGCCGCGGCCACAAGGCAATTCACCGGCAGGCGAGCGCGCCGCGACAGCAGGCTACCTGCGACCCAGGCGAAGGCCGCGATCAGCAGCAACCCTAAAGCCAGCAGGCGCGCACGGTCCCCGAGCAGGCCGGTATGCAACGAGGGCCACACCAGCGCGGCCAGGCCGGCAAAGCCCAGCCCCATGCCCAGCCAGCCGCGCACCGGCAGCGGTTCACCGCCGGGGAGCAGCATCTCGGCCAGCGCCGCAAGCAAGGGAATGACTGCCAGCACCAGCGAAGCCAGCCCGCTGGGGACGGTCTTCTCGGCGTACACCAGGCAGACATTGTTCACGGATAACAGGAAGAACCCAACCACGCCGAGCATCAGCATGGCCCTCGGCGGCCAGAGCAGGCGCAGCCCTCGCCAGCGGCACCATGCCATCAGTAGTGCGCCGGCAATAATAAACCGCGTGCCGGCCAGCAGCGGCGCCGGCATCTGGGCCGCTCCGATACGAATGGCTGCATAAGTCGATCCCCAAAAGAAGTACACACTGGCGAAGGCCAGAACGACGGAGGCCGTGTTGGCGGCCTTCTCTTTCGGGTTGGCGGATGGGATCGTGGAATTCGCCATGGGGTTGATTCCATGCTAACGCCTGGAGGCCTGGTGGACAGTTTTGTCCGAGGCCGATTTGCGCCTTTCAATGATTCAGTTGAGAATGGATTTCCATGGGATGGATGGAGCAGATGCGGATCGGCTGCGAGGAGCGCGCGCTTGCAGGTCTCGCGTGGGTAGCGCGGAAACGGGGCCGGAGCGATGACCTGGCTCCTCACCTCGCTACCGGCATCGAGGGCGAGGATGCGGCCCTTTTCCACTTGCGCCGCAAAGGCTACACCGTGGTAGCGCGGCGCTGGTCGTCGGGCGAGATGCCCGGCGATGTGGACCTGATCGCCTGGCAGGGGCCTTGGCTCTGCTTTATCGAAGTGAAGACCCGCACCGCCCGCGACGCCGCTCCTGCCGAAATCGCTGTCGACTCCCACAAGCGCAATACACTCCGCCGCCTGGCCCGTCACTATATCCGTCAATTGCCCCAGGAGACTACCCCTCCGGTCCGTTTCGACGTGCTCAGCGTCTATCTTGTGCCGGGACAAGAGAAGGAGTTCGCGCATTTTGAAGGCGCATTTGGCTGGAGCGAGCGGGAGGGCGAGGACTGAGGCGGCGTAGCGAGCCCGGCAAAGCAGGCACTGTGATAATTTTGAAGGAGCGGCCTTTTGCGAGCTCGTAGCTCAGTAGGTAGAGCAACGCCCTTTTAAGGCGTGGGTCCTGGGTTCGAGCCCCAGCGAGCTCACCACTCCTTCCGGCCGCGGTTTCCCTGTCATTTGCTCTTACATCGATACTCTACACGCTGTGGTCTGCCGTGGGTGCCAGTGGCAGCGTGAAGCGGAAGGTAGAGCCGTGGCCGAGTTCGCTTTCGGCCCAGACGCGCCCCCCATGTGCCAGGACGATGTGCTTGACGATGGCCAGGCCGAGGCCGGTGCCGCCCGCCTCGCGGGAGCGCGCTTTGTCGATGCGATAGAAGCGCTCGAAGATGCGGGTCAAGTGCTCCGAGGCGATGCCGGGGCCAAAGTCCTGAATGCTGAACTCGACTTCCACTGCGGCTTGAGGAGTAACTTGAGGTTCGAGCAGCCGCGCGCCGACGAGGATGCGCTTGCCGGCCTTGCCGTACTTCAGAGCGTTTTCAATGAGGTTGCCGAAGACCTGGTTCATTGCGTCGGGATCTACCAAGACCAGGGCGTCGGGCGCGCCGGAGAATTCCAGGGCGACTCCGGTGTCGGCGACAATGCCTCCCAGCGAGTCGATGGCGTCCTGAAGCAGCACACTGGCTCGTGTGGGCCGTAGAGCCAGCTTGTAATCAGGACTCTCGACGCCGGCCAGCGCAAGCAGATCCTCGGTGATGCGGTTCATGCGAGTGGCATTCTTGAGGATGATGCCGAGGAACTCATCGCTGGTTTTGCGGTTGGGACGAGGCTCTTCCATCAGCGTTTCGACGTAGCCCTGGATGGAGGTGAGCGGGGTGCGGAGCTCGTGGCTGACGTTGGCGATAAACTCACGGCGGGAGGTTTCCGCGGCCTCGATGCGGGTAATCTCGTGCAGCACGGCGAGCGCGCCGCCGGAGGGTATGGGGGCGGCGTTGATCTCGAAGATGCGCCCCGGGGCGAGCGAACTGGCGCGGCCGGAACGCGCCTCGCGCTGCTCCAGCGCCGAACGCACACAAGCCAGCAGTTCGGGGTCGCGCACTGCGTGAACCAACGGGCGGCCCACATGAATCTGCGTGCCGGCGATGCGCTGCATTTGGGCATTGGACCAGCGGACCAGCCCCTCGGGAGTAAGGGCGACCACCGCCTCCTGCATGGAGTCGAGCAGGCCTGCCAGCTCCTGGCGGCGGCTTTCGATCTCGGCAAAGCTTTTGTCGAGCCGTTCGGCAGTCTGATTGAGCGCGGCCTCCATGGTGGAGAGCGAATCATCGCTGTCCTGTGGAAGGCGGGCGCTCAGGTCGCCGTCGGCGATGCGGCGTGCGAAGACGATGAGCCGCTCCAGTCGAATGGTGAGACGGCCGGCAACCCAGACAGCCAAAACGAGCGCCACCCCCAGCGCGATCAGACCGGACCAGAGAGTTTCATGACCGAGAATCAGGCCGGTGCCGCCGGGAGGAATCTCCAAAACTTTGCGCGCGATAAAGGGAAGGACGACAAATTCCATCGCCGCTGCCTGGAAGAGCAGCAGCAGGAGAAAAAGACCGAGCAGCTTGGTGAAGATTTTTGATTTCACTCTGCGCCGTTCCCATCCGGCTCGTTCAATCCGCGATTGGCCCTTCAGCCATTACATCCCCTGGAACAAAAGACGATTCTGGTCCGCCTAGCACGTTGTTCACATAGCCCGCGCTTCCCGCATAGGAGACCACTTTACCGGGGTTGCCCAACACGACCCCCATGCTCGGTACATCGAAATTAACGTAAGTGCCTGGAGCAATCAGCGCGTCATGCCCGATAGTAACTCTTCCAACAATGATGGCATGCGCACCCACCCATACGCGATCTTCAAGTGTCGGCACACCGGAGCGCGGGCCGCGATTGACAATCCCGATTGTGACTCCATGTCCGATGTTGATATTTGCGCCCAGAACAGCTCCGCCATGAATCACCACTCCGCCAAAGTGACCAAGATACAGTCCAGGGCCTATGCTGGTGATGTGGGGTATATCAAAGCCGTATTTAAGTCGATAATGGTCAAGAACCATGCGGTGAAACAGATAGGAGACGATTCGTATGGACTTTTTTCGGGTGTTATAAAATGCCGCCTTACGCAGGTGGTAGGTAAATCGAAAACCAGGCTTGCGAAGATAGGCCCAAAAAAAGGCGCTCTGTGACGTCTTCCCGCAGTATCTGTATAGATCGTTCTGAAGAATATCCCGAAGATTTAATCGAATTTTATTCATCAGGTTCCACCTCGCATCATTTGCGCTGCCGCCGCCCTCGCTGTGCCGCCAATAGGTTTCTCATCAATGCGCATGGAATCGACCGAGGCTAGAGCCCTGGCCTGCCGCTTCCTCGGCGCGTTCCACGAAAAGCGCCTACTCGCCTTTTGGCAGCTCGAAGCGGTAGCCGGCGCCGCGCACGGTTCTCAGGTAGCGCGGGTTCTCCGGATCGATCTCGATCTTCTCACGGATGCGGCGCACGTAAACGTCGACCGAACGGGGCGTGACGAAGCGGGCATCGCCCCAAACGGAGTCCAGCAGGTGGTCGCGGCTGAAGACCCGGCCGGGATGGCGCGCCAGGTAGTCGAGCAGCCGGAACTCGGTGGCCGTGGTCGCGGTCAGCTCTCCGCGCACCGTCAACTGCATGGCGTTGGCGTCGATGATGACCTCGTCAAAACGGATGACCGAGGGCGTGGTGGGGCGCTCGAAGCGGCGCAGCACGGCCTTCACGCGCGCCACCAGCTCGCGGGTGGCGAAGGGCTTGGTGATGTAATCGTCGGCTCCCATCTCCAGGCCCAGCACGCGGTCGTTTTCAGAGGCGCGCGCGGTCAGGAAAATGATGGGAACCGTGGAGAGCACGGGATTCAGGCGCAGGCGGCGGCAGACGTCCAACCCATCGCCGCCGGGCACCATGATGTCCAGCAGAAACAGCGCGGGCGCCTGGCGCTCGGCGTCGGGAATCAGGTTGGTGGGAGTGTGAAACAGCCGCGCCGCAAAGCCGGCCGCCTCCAGGTGATGCTGCACCAGCCGCGCGATGTCGTGGTCGTCTTCCAGTACAAAAATGGTTTGGCTCAACCGCTCTGCCCTCGCCCGGCGGCCGTTGAACTTCAGATGCGGAGGCCGCACGGAATCATTAACAGAGTAATTCAGTCAGGCAAAGGAATTGCAAACGTTGTGTGAATTTGCGCGGGGAAACCTGCTGCAAAACAGGAGATCGGGAGCGCGGGGTTTTGAAGGTGCGTGGCTACAGCTAAAGTCTCGCTCCTTCAAAACAGAGCCGCTCCACCGGTTGCTCCACTATGATTTACGCTGAAAACGCGGGGTGGCCTTCTCGTCCGGCCGTACCCAAAAGGGAGGTTCTCGTGACCTGGATGATGCTGCTGGTGGGGCTGGTGGTGGGCATGGTTTCCGGCATAGTGGGCATTGGCGGCGGCATCTTGTTTGTTCCCGCGCTGGTTTGGCTCGCGGGCATGGACCAGCACCGGGCGCAGGGCACCTCGCTGGGCGCCCTGCTGTTGCCGGTGGGCGCGTTGGCTTTCTGGGAGTACTATCGCAAGGGCAACGCCGACCTGCGCGTGGCGCTGCTGTTGGCCGTCGGGTTTCTGGTGGGCGGATACTTTGGGGCCGTCGGCGCGCAGCACATCCCGGAACTCTGGCTGCGGCGCATCTTCGCGCTCACCCTGATCGCCGTCGGCGGACGCATGTGGTTCGGGCGTTGATCGGTTCAATGTGTTGTGTGCCCCATCCTTCGCGTTCTTTGCGAAGGGTGGGAGACTGCGAACTCAATGCCTTTTATTCCTTTATCAGGCTCGCGCGATAAAGCGCAGGCGGATGTAGTCGGCGGTCCAGTTTCCTTCATCGTCGCGCAAGACAGGCGCCAGCAGCGCGGCTGTCTCTTCGACGACCGTCTCGCGCAGCGCCTCCGGCACTCCCTCGAGTACGCCGCGGCGAAAGGTGCGGAGCCAACCCTCCATGCCGCTATCCGGCAACGGCGTGGGACGTGGAATCAGCGCGATACGCTCCACGTGGAAGCCATTGCGCTCAAGCCTGCTCTGGTAGGCCTTCGGAGTTGGATAGCAGTTCACACCCTCCTCGGGATCGGTAAAGCCATGGCGTGCCAGAGTAGCCATCAACGCCACGCGAATGGCGGCGACGTTTCCGTGCCCAGCCATCTCGGCGACAAAGCGGCCGCCCGGCTTGAGCACGCGGCGCACCTCTGCCATCATTGCGTCCTGGTTGCGAACCCAGTGCAAAACGGCGTTCGAGAAGACAGCGTTGAAGGAATGATCCGCAAAGGGGAGCGACTCGGCGCTGCCTTCATGGGCATCGATTCCCCGCAAGCGCGCCGCGGCAAGCATCTCCGGCGAAAGATCAACTCCAGTGACGATGGCGCCGGTGGCGGCGAGCCGCTCGGTTAGTTGACCATCGCCGCAGCCGAGATCGAGGATCGATTCGCCGGGCTTCGCGTCCAGCCATTCGACCACTCCACCAGCCATTCCATGCACAAAGGCGGCATTCCGCCCATAGTCCGCTGCATCCCAGATCTGCGTCATCCTCAGCCTCCACTCTAAGTGTGGCTGAGATCCACGCATAAATCAAACACATAACAGTATGATTCTCGATAAGTTATTGTTATTGGGAGATGAGACAGAATCTCCGTCGTCCATCATCCGAAATGCGCGTTGAGCCTGAACGCGCCGCACGAACGAAACGGTTTCGCCGCCCACTTGTCACAGCAGCTCGCGTCTGGCTGGTGCTAGAATTTCGAACGGAGACAGATCGTCTTGCCAACCACCCGCGAAATTACAAGCTCATCTACGATCCTGGTAAACGCACCGTCACGGATTCAGGAGCGTTTGGCAGCCGGACGCATTCCCTGGCTTGGCCCGCTGCTGCTGGTAACCGCGCGGTCTGCATTGTGGCTGGTGCTTCAATCCCTGTTGGCGCTGGTGTTTTGGGCACAGCACCGCCCCGCTCCGATGCAAGCGGCCGGCCAGTGGTGGCCTGTGTACGCGAACCTGGGCGACCTCGGCTGCCTCATCGGAATGAAATACTTCACGCGCAAGGAAGGCATCCGCCTCCGCGACCTCATCGGACCGATTCGCATGCGCTGGGGACACGACCTGTTCCTCGGGATCGGAATTCTGGCCCTCGCGTTTCCGTGCGCCATGTTCGGCAGTTATCTCGCGCAGATATTGGTGTACGGTTCCCTGGCCAAGACCCCCGTAGCGTTCATCCTGCAACGGCATACCCTGCCACTCTGGGCCACGGTGTACAGCTTAACCGTCTGGTGGGTGATCCAGTCTGCCACCGAGGAGATGACCTACCAGGGATATGTGCTGCCCCGGTTGGAGGCGCTCACCAGCCGTACCTGGATCGCCTTCTCCATCGTCTTGTTCTGGTGGTCCGTGCAGCACTGCATGTTCCCCTTCATTCCCGATTGGCGGTTCGTGGCCTATCGCTCTCTCATGATGGCTCCACTCATCCTGGTCATCATGCTGGTTTATTTGCGTATCCGCCGCCTGTCGCCAATGATCATCGCCCATTGGCCCATGGATATTGGGGTCGCGTTTATGACCGGTACCCATTTAGGAGCCGTCATGATGACCGGTATCCACTGACGACTGGTCTCTGCTCCTGTATCATCGAAGAGGCTCCGGTGTGCAATTCCTCTAGCCGCGAGCCCCAATGGGATGTGCATGAAGACTGGCATCATCGGCCTGCCGCAGGTGGGCAAGACATCGCTGTTCAAGATTCTGACCAAAGCCAGGCTCGACGAGCGGGGCCACTCGCGCCAGGAGCACATCGGCGTGGCGCGCGTGCCGGACGAGCGGCTGGACAAGCTCTCCGCTTTGTATTCTCCGAAGAAGACCACCTACGCATCGGTTGAATTTGTTGACGTGGCGGCCATCGGGCAGGAGGCACTCAAAGAGACCGCCTTCCTGACCAGCCTGCGCAATGTGGACGCGCTGATCCACGTGCTGCGGGCCTTCGAGGAGGAGTCGATAGCGCATGTCGGCTCTCTTGACCCGCTGCGCGACATCCGCAGCGTCGAGTTCGACCTGATGATCAGCGATCTCACCCAAGTTGAGAAGCGTCTGGAGCGGCTGGAAAAGGACTTGAAGAAGGGGCGCACCAACGATCTGGAGCACGAACAGTCTCTGCTGCTGCGGTCGAAGGAGGCTCTGGAAAAAGAGACTCCGTTGCGCGAACTGGAGATGACCGCGGAGGAGAAGAAGCTCATTAAAGGCTTTATGTTCCTTTCGCAAAAGCCTATTTTATATGTGCTTAATATTGGTGAGAGCGTGACGCTCGGCGATGACCTGGAGGCGGCGGTGAGCCGCTGGAAGCTGGACGAGGTTGCCCATCGGCCCAATGCCGGAGCGACGGCGATCTGCGGCAAGGTGGAGGCAGAACTGGCGGAGATGGACGACGAGGAGGCGGCGGAGTTCCTGGCCAGCTATGGGCTGCGAGAGAGCGGCCTGGTGCGGCTGATCCGCAAGAGCTATGAGTTGCAGGGGTTGATCAGCTTCTTCACCGCCGGCGAGGACGAGTGCCGCGCCTGGACGATTCCGGCCGGCTCGAAGGCGCCGCAGGGGGCCGGAGCGATTCACTCCGACCTGGAGCACCACTTCATCCGCGCCGAGACGATTCGCTGGGACAACCTGCTGGCCGCCGGCTCCGAGGCAGCGGCGCGGGCCAAGGGCACGCTGCGCCTGGAAGGCAAGGAGTACGTGGTGCAGGACGGCGATGTGATGCACATCCGGCACAGCGGGTAAGCGACAAATGCTGAAGTTATCTCTCATTCTCGGAACGATTGCCGCGCTGGCTGACGTGGCCGGAGGATTGGTGCTGGTGCGCGCCAAGGGCGTGGAACGCTATCTGCGCTACTTTGTGGCGCTGGGCGCGGGCTTCCTAATGGCCACCGCTGTGGTGGAGATGATACCCGAGAGTCTGCGCCTGAATCCGCTGATGGGGCCGATTCTGATTATGGTCGGCTATTGCGTGGTGCATCTGCTGGAGCACACCATAAACGCCCACTTCCATTTTGGCGAGGAGACACACCATGATGCGGCGGGATTGAGCATCCATGCGCTATTTCTGGGACTACTGGTGGTACCGGCGATTGCTATGTTTCACTGGATGGCAATATTGTTGAACGCCGGTGATAGTTATGAACGGGCGAGAGCGCTCGACATTTTCAATCCGTCTGGTCTCGGAATTTTAGGGTGGATTTTTTTGTTTCTTGCATTTCTTAACAGGCCGAAGAAAGGCGAGGAGCTATTTCGCGCATTTCAAAAGAGGCCAAAGAAGGGCGAGGAGACGCACACCGGCGAGTTTATCTCGCAGCGGACCGGTTATTCGGTTCTGGCCGGACTAAGCGTCCATGCGCTCTTTGACGGTGTGGCCATCGGCTCCGGCTTTCTGGTCTCGGGCTGGCTGGGCTGGCTGATCTTTCTGGCGATCCTGCTGCACAAGGCGCCGGAGGGCTTCACGATGGCCTCGGTGATGCTGGCCAGCGGGCGCAGCCGCTCCGCTGCCTTCTATTCCGCAGTGACGCTGGCGGTCGCCACGCTGGCCGGCGTGCTGGTCATCCAGTTGGTTCCCCGCTGGCTGCCGTATGGGCTGCCGCTCTCCGCCGGAGTTGCGCTGTATGTTGGCGCCAGCGACCTGGTGCCCGAGGTGAACCGCGAACCGGGAATTCGCATGGCGCTGGTCTTCTTTGCCGGTGTCGCAGGTTTTCTGCTGCTACGGCTGCTGCTGCCGACGCTGTAAAGACTCAAGAGCCGTCAGCCGCGCCGTCCAAAGCCGAACCTCTCCGCATAGAGCCGCGCCAGCAGCTTGGCGTAATCCCATCCCACTTTGAAGTTGGCTTTGCTGGCCCCTTGGGAGCGGCTGCCGAAGGCCAATGGCACCTCTTTGACCGAGCGGATATGGCCGCGCACCAGAATCTCCAGCAGCAATTTGAAACCGGAGGGCTGGAATTCGATGCCGTCAATGCACTCGCGGCGCAGCAGGAAGCAGCCAGTCATCGGGTCATGAGTGCGAATGCCGGCTCTCTGGATGGGCCAGGTGGCCCAGACGGCGACGGTGGAGAGCCATCTCCGAACCGGATTCCAGGCGCCCAACTGCCCGCCCGCAATGTAGCGGCTGCCAATCGCCAGGTCGTTGCCGGCCAGAATCGCCTCGACCAGGGCGGGCAGCAACTCCGGAGGGTGCTGCAGGTCAGCGTCCATCACGCCGAGAATCGCCGCGTCGGTGTGCCGCCACCCGTAGAGAACGGCACCGGAGAGGCCGCGCTCACCCCTGCGAACCAGGAGGCGCACGCGCGGGTCTTCCCGGCTGATGGCGGTGACGATCTCCTCGGTTCCGTCGCGGCTGTCGTCATCGACCACCAGAATCTCATAATCGATTTCCAAAGGGTCGAGAACGGCGCGCACATCACGGAGCAAGCCGGGGAGGTTTGCCGCCTCGCGGAGGGTAGGAATGGCCAGCGCCAGCTTTTGCCGGGCTCTCGTTGCCGCGCCTTCCTCCGGCGTGTAGGATAAATCTGTTCCTTCTATTGACATACCGAGCTTGAGTATACGGGGTTTATCCGGTTGAGGCGCAACGTTTCCGTCAACATTTTGCTGACCTTGTTTTTCACGACGCTCGGCATCGCCGTGATGGGCTATCATCCCGGCCTTGAAGACGACGGCATCTATCTTACGGCGGTGATAAAAAGACTGAATCCGGCGCTTTATCCCCGCGACGCCGATTTTTTCCGGTTCCAACTCCAGGCCAGCATCTTCGACAACTGGATCACCGGATTCGTGCGCTGGACCGGATTATCGGTGCCTGCCGCGGAGCTGTTCTGGCAGTTTGCCTCCATCGCGTTGATCGTCTACGGGTGCTGGACGATTGCGCGCAAGCTGTTTCCCGAGGCGTGGGCGCAATGGGCCGGCGTTGCGATGGTGACCGCCATGTTTACGCTGCCGGTCTCCGGAACCGGGCTGTACATGGTCGATCAGCATCTGCATCCGCGCACCATGGCCACGGCCTTCATTCTGCTGGCGGTGGCGCGCGTCCTGGCGAACAGGAAGGCTCAGGCTGCCCTGCTCCTGCTGCTGGCGTTTCTGCTGCATCCGATCATGGCCGCGATGGGAATCTCCTTCTGTGTCTTTCTGGCCATGGCGATGCAGGAGCCGGCGTTCGGCTGGCTGCGGCGCTTGCCTCAGGCCGGACGCGGGGCCAGATTCGGGTTTGCCTTTGTTCCCCTTGGCTGGGCCTTCGAACCGCCCAATCCCATCTGGCGAGAGGCTGTGAAGATGCACAACTCCTTGTGCCTCTACCACTGGGCCTGGTATGAGTGGCTGGGCGCTGTTGCGCCTCTGCTTCTCTTCTGGCTGCTCTGGCGCTCTGCGCAGAAGCGAGGCGAGAGACTATTGGCGCGCTTTGCGCTGGCCGTCTTCGCCTACGGGGTCTTCCAACTGGTGGTGGCGATGATCCTGCTGGCAATCCCGGCGTTCATCCGGGTTGCTCCCATGCAGCCGATGCGCTTCCTCCACCTGGTGTATTTTTTTATGACGCTGATGGGCGGTTGCCTGCTGGGCAAATACCTGCTCAACTCCAGCGTGTGGCGCTGGGCGGTCTTTCTGGTGGCAATCAATGGGGGGATGTTCTTCTCGCAGTGGATGCTCTTCGACAACAGCGAACACCTGGAATTTCCCGGCCGGGCAACGGCCAACCCATGGCTTCAGGCCTTCGACTGGATTCGCCGGAATACGCCAACCGACGCCTATTTTGCTCTCGACCCGGAGTACATGGCCACGCCGGGAGAGGACTATCACAGCTTCCGCGCGCTGGCCGAGCGCAGCATGATGGCCGACAACATCAAGGATCCGGCGATGGTGGCGCAGGTCCCGGAGCTGGCCCCCGTGTGGGCTCGGCAGGTCGCTGCCGCGACAGGCTGGAGCCGCTTTCAGTTAGCGGACTTCGAGCGGCTGAAGGCGGAGTTCGGCGTGAGCTGGGTGGTGGTCTCCTATCCTCAACCGCCGGGGTTGGATTGCCGCTGGCATAACGACACGCTTGCTGTGTGCCAAGTTCCGTGAACAGTGGACAGTGAACCGTAATCTTTCCCTGCCGGAGTTGCCGGTACAATGGACGTGTTCTTTCATGTTAGTTTTGAGAGATAAACTGTCCGCGGTTTTGGCTGCTAATCAGGATGCGGAAATTCCTGATTCCTGATCACTGTTCACTATTCCGGCGGGAGACCGGTTCATGCTCAACCTTACCCAGCGACTGATTCTCGGCTGCACGCTAGTCATCGGCCTCGCGGCAGGCCTGGTGATGGCTGCACACAACGCGCTGGCGGCGGCGGGGCAGTTGAAGCTCGCGTGGATCTTCGTGGTGGCCATAGCGATCGTCGCTGGGGCGACGGCATTCTTTGTGCTGCGGCCCATCCGCATGCTGGCGCGCGACGCCCACAGAATCGCGCAGGGCAACCTGGAGCATCGCGTGGAGTGGAGCAGCCGCGACAGCTTCGGCGTAATCGCCGGCGAGCTGAACCGGATCGCGGTCCGGCTGCGCGAGTTGCGCGACACCGACGCGGGACGCCGCCAGATGGAGTATCAACTCTCCGACGCGGTGCTGCAATCCATCTTTGAGCCGATTATAGTGACCGACGGCAAGGGGCATGTGCTGAAGGTGAATCAGGCCGCGATCGATCTGCTGGGCGAGGTCGCCGGCGACCGCATGGCGCTGGCCAAAGCGCCCGGCGGGGACAAGATTCTGAGCGCCATTCGCAATGCCGTCGCGATGCAGAAAGCGGTGACCACCGAGGATGAAGCGTCGCTGCTGCCGATGCGGATCGGCAAGCAGGAGCGCAGCTATCGTCTGCGCACCATGCCCATGCGCGACTCCCAGGGGCGGCTTCTGGGCGCGGTGACCACTCTCGAAGACGTAACCAGCCTGCAAGACACCGACCGCTTCAAGACGCAGTTCATCAGCGTGGCCAGCCGCAAGCTGCGCGACCCGCTGCTGCTGTTGCGTCGCGGACTCTACGCTCTCGCCCAGGGCTTCGGCGGAGAATTGCTCCCTTTGCAGGCGGAACTGGTAGCCTCGGCCAGCAACGAGAGCGAGAAACTGGACGATCTGATGGGCGACCTGATCGAAGTGGCTGAGCTGGACGCCGGCCGCCGCGAGTTCACGCTGGAGCGCATTCGCCCCTTGCAGGTCCTGAACGAAGCCCGCGCCCGCTACTGCGACGCGGCCGCCGAGAAGCACATTCGCGTCGAGGTCAAAGCCTTCGCCGACCTCTCGTTCGTCCAGGCTGACCGGCGCGCGCTGCGCTCCATCCTGGACAACCTGCTGTCGAATGCCATTCGCTATACACCGCCCGACGGCGAGATTCTGCTGGCCGCCGAAGAGGTTCAGGAGTTTGTGCAGTTCACGGTGCGCGACACCGGCCGCGGCATCGAGGCCGAACGGCTGGGCACCATCTTCGACCGCTTCAGTGCTTTCTCGGAGAAGGGCTCAGGCCTCGGCCTCGCGCTGGTCCGCCGGCTAGTTGAGCAGTTGGGCGGCCAGATCGCCGTCGAGAGCCGACTGAGCCACGGAACCACCTTTCGCTTCACCATCCCCGTGGCGGCTGCGCAGGAAGTCCGCCATCCCGTGGAGGTGGGCTGAGCCATGGCTGAAATCGTACTTGAGCGCAAGAAGGAGGCCGCTCGGCTCCGTGTCTACATCGGGGCGGCGCCGGGCGTGGGTAAAACCTACGATATGATCAACGATGCCTACAGAATGAAGCACCAGCAGGGCATCGATGTGGTGATCGGCCTAGTGGAGAGCCACGGGCGCAAGGAGACAGAGGCCCGCATCCGCGACCTGGAGATCGTTCCTCAGAAGGTGATTCCCTACCACGGCGTCAACCTGAAAGAGATGGATGTGGACGCCATTCTCCTTCGCCATCCGAATACCGTGGTCGTGGATGAACTGGCCCATACCAACGTGCCCGGCTGCAAGAACCGCAAGCGCTACGAAGATGTGCTGGAGCTGCTGGACGCCGGCATCAACGTGATGACCGCGGTCAACATCCAGCACCTGGAGACGCTGAACGACGCCGTCAACCGCTCGGCCAACACCGTCATCCGCGAGACCGTCCCGGATAGCTTCCTGAAGCGCGCCGACGAAGTGGTGAACGTGGACGTGACGGTGGACGAGTTGCGCTCACGCCTGCGCCAGGGGAAGATTTACGCGGAGGAAAAGGTGGAGCAGTCGCTGGCCAACTTCTTCCGCAAGGGCAATCTGAATATGCTGCGCGAACTGGCCCTGCGCACCACCGCCGAGCAGGTGGGCAATCAGGCCTCGCAGTACCGCCGCACTCAGGGCCTTGAGCAGGCGCTGATTCCGGAGAAGGTGATGGTCTGCATGAGCACCCGACCCGGCACCGAGCGCCTCTTGCGAGTGGGTTCGCGCATTGCCGGCCGCCTGGCCAGCAACTGGTACGCCGTCTACGTCACCCGTCCCGAGGACGACAAAGGCCACGGCGATCCGGAGGCCTTCCACCGCCTCGAGGAGTATCAGCGCATGGCCCGCGATCTGGGCGCGAAGGTGGTCTCGCTCTCTGACCGCAACATCTCTGACGCGCTGATCCGTTTTGCCCAGGAGGAAGGCATCTCACACGTGGTCTTCGGCCAGTCGGCCCGCTCCCGCTGGGATGTTTTTCTGCGCGGATCGGTCATCAATCGCTTCCTCTCCGAGGTGCGCGACGCAACGGTGCAGGTGGTGCCGATGCAGACGCCAAGGCAACTACGCAAGGGCTGAGTGGTCTCTCTTTGAAGAGCCGGCGAATCCTAAAGTGTGTTTCATAAACCCGCTTTGTGTCAGGGCACGACTTCACAGGCTGCGGAAAAAATTCGGTAAAGAGTCCTTAAGAGTCAGGGCACGACTTCACAGGTTGTGGAAAAACTCGATAGCAGGCCTGTTTTGTAAAAGGGCACGACTTCAGTCGGGCCGCAAGTGCAACAAAATAAATGTCGGGCTTTAGCCCTTGCGGTATGTTCTTGGTGTAATTCGCTTGAGAACAGCCCCTTTTCCGCAGTCTGTACAGGTGTGCCGAAACCGCCAGAGTTCAAGGTTCCGGTGGTAGGCTTTCGTTGATGGTTAGGCAGGAGATGCGGATGCGAACTTTTTCTGTACATATTGCGGCAATTGCAGTTGCAATCTCGCTTGGCGGAAAGTTGCTGGCTCAGCCCTCTGCTCCGGTTGCCACAGCCACACCGCATGGGCAAGTCGACGGTTTCTACAATCCCGTGGCCGATCCCAGAGCCGTTGTCACGCTGGGCCACGCGCGATTCACCATCCTGACTTCCGAGCTGATTCGCATGGAGTGGTCGGCCGACGGTAAGTTCGAGGATCATGCCTCGTTTGTGTTCTTGAACCGTCGGATGCCGGTGCCGAAGTTTGAATCGGATAATGAAGCAAGCGGACCCAACAAAGCGCTCACGCTCGAAACCGACGCCCTCATCCTCTCTTACAAGCCCTCTGGCGACGGTCATTTCGCCTCTGACAATCTCTCTATCACACTCAAAAAAGTCGGCGGCGGACAAGTCGTCTGGCATCCCGGTATAGCCGACCCAGACAACCTACAAGGCACCACGCGCACCCTGGACGGAGCGCTGGGCGACCAGACCCATGAACCGCTGGGTCAGGGGCTGATCTCCCGCTCCGGCTGGGCGCTGGTGGACGATTCCACCCGGCCGCTCTTCGACTCGGCCGACTTCAGCTTTCGCGAGGGGGAAAACAGTCCCTGGCCGTGGGTGATGGAGCGCCCCGAAGGCCCGCGTCAGGACTGGTACTTCTTCGCCTACGGTCACGACTACCGTCAGGCGCTGGAAGACTTTGTGCGCGTAGCCGGGCGCATCCCGCTGCCGCCGCGCTTCGCCTTCGGGGCATGGTGGTCGCGCTACTGGGCCTATACCGACCAGGAACTGAATGAACTGGTGCGCGGCTTCCGCGAAAATGACACGCCTCTGGATGTCTTTGTCATCGACATGGACTGGCACACCAGCCGCGATCAGCTTGAGGCCGCCGGAGAAGTCGATCAGTCCGGCCAGTCGCTCGGCTGGACCGGGTACAGTTGGAATAAGCTCCTCTTTCCCGATCCCGATCAGTTCCTCGCCCAGCTTCATGCCGAGGGGCTGAAGACGACGCTGAATCTGCATCCGGCCTCTGGCGTGCAACCCTGGGAGACGGCTTATCCAGCCATGGCGCGGGCCATGGGCATTGATCCGGCAACCCGCAAGTATGTGCCGTTCGACATTACCGACAAGAACTTCGCCACCAACTACATGAACCTGCTACACCATCCGCTGGAAAGGCAGGGCATCGACTTCTGGTGGCTCGACTGGCAGCAGCAAGCTGAGACCAAACTGGCCGGCGTCAATCCCACCTGGTGGCTGAACTACGTGCACTTCACCGATCAGCAGCGCGAGGGCAAGCGCCCCCTGCTCTTTCACCGCTGGGGCGGGCTGGGCAATCACCGTTATCAGATCGGCTTCTCCGGCGACTCCATCTCGGTCTGGGATTCGCTGGCCTTTCAGCCCTGGTTCACGGCTACAGCGGCCAATGTGGGCTATGCCTATTGGAGCCACGACATCGGCGGCCACATGCCCGGAGCCGTCGATCCGGAACTTTACACGCGCTGGGTGCAATTTGGCGCATTCAGCCCGATTCTGCGTACCCACACCACCAAGAATCCCGACAGCGAACGCCGCATCTGGGCCTATCCCGAACCCTATTCCTCGGTTCTGCGCTCCGCTTTTCAGCTCCGCTATGCGCTGCAGCCGTATCTGTATACCGAGGCGCGCAAGACCTATGAGACGGGCATAGCATTCCTGCACCCGCTCTACTACGATTGGCCGGAGGAAGAGCAGGCTTACCAGAGCAAGGGAGAGTATATCTTTGGCGATCAGATGCTGGTTGCGCCCGTGACCGCGCCCGCCGGCAAGGCTTCGGGACTGGCCACGGAGAAGCTCTGGCTGCCGCCGGGCGAGTGGATCGAAGGTCCAACCGGCAAGCATCTCCGCGGTCCTGCTACAGTGGAACGCAGCTTTTCCATCGAGCAGATACCCGTTTACGTGCGTCCCGGCGCCATCATCCTCATGCAGCCGCCCATGCTCTACACCGGCGAAAAGCCGGTAGATCCGCTGATCGTCAACATCTGGCCGCTGACACCGGGCACCACGTCAACGTATGCGGTTTATGAAGACTCCGGTGTGGGCGTCGAGTATCAAAGAGGCGTCTTTACCCGCACGCCGATCAAAGCGGCGCAAACCGGCGACACGCTGCGCGTGGAGATCGGCCCCGTGCAGGGCGCTTTTCCCCGAATGCCACATGCGCGCGGATTTGAACTGCGCTTGCCCGATGATTGGCCGCCGCAACAGGTCACCGTAAATGGCGCTCCGCTGAAGCATGCGAGCGGCCCAGGTCAAAGCGGGTGGCGCTTCGAGGGCAATACGCTGACCGCGGTGATTCCCATCTCCAGCCGCGGCACGGCCTCCAAGGTGACCGTTGAGGTGCGACGCGCCCCCGGCCTGACCGCGCGCCGTGACGAGTTGGATGGATTTGCCGGTTCCATGACCCGGCTGCGCGGCGTCTATGATGCCATGCACCAGACCTCACCCGTCTCCGATCCGCCCGACGCTCTGGTCGACGCCCTGCAAACCGGCGACCGGCTCAGCTACCACCCGGAAACCGCGCAGGCGGAGTTGGCTCACTTCCGTGAGGCGCTGCCCAGGGCGCAGGCTGCCGTTGCCCAAATCGGCGCAGCTTTTGACAGCCAGTTGGAGGACCATCTGCGGCGTTATTCCCCGGAAAGATGGCTCCCTGGGGGCATGAATATGACGGCCTTGAAGCAGAGCCGCAGCGGCGCCATGACCAGGGCGCTCAAACTGGCCGCGGAAGCGGGAAGATAACATCCGCCTCTTCCCGCTTCGTAAGTCGTTGAATGGGCCTTTCGTTCGGCGAACGCGATTCTCCGACTGAACCAGCATCACTCTTCGGCGGGTGTCCCTGGTCCCGATGAGATTTCTCTACCACGTTGAGGGTACCCCTGGGTTCCTCGGCTTGGGGACCGGGGGTACCCTCAACTTGATAAAATGCTGCATGAGACCAGGGCCACCAGCCCACCAGCCGTTCCCAGTGGTTCTTTCGTAGAAAGGATTCATGATAATGTTAAACACTATTCGACATTATGACTATCTCGACGCGCTTCGAGGAATTGCCATTCTTGGAGTTGTGCTCGTGCATTCCGGTATTCTATCAGGTCAGCAGCATACGTTGTATGTAATAGCTTTCACCGGACAACGAGGAGTCCAACTCTTTTATATGGTGAGTGCATTTACGCTTTTTATGACATTGGATTCACGGCGAACTGAACAAAAAGAAATATCCAATTTCTTTATACGACGTTTCTTTCGCATTGCACCACTATTCTATCTTGCAATTGTTGCTAACTTACTCTTATATGGGCGCAGCCTAATAATCGATGATAAACTAAGTGCTCTTGATATAATATCGGGATTTCTATTCTTACATGGATTATGTCCAAGAACCATTAACAGTGTTGCAATCGGCGGATGGTCGATTGCAGTGGAAACGAGCTTTTATTTATTAGTCCCGATGCTTTACTATAGGATAAGAAGCTATCACACGCAATCGCGCTTTTCATAGTTAGCGCCATCGTGTTTGGTACAATGAGTTATTGGCTGGCCTATCGAGTCATAGATCAGGATGTTAAACAATACTTTGGGTTCTTATGGTTTCCAATTGAATTCCCAGTGTTTGTACTGGGAATAATTGCATATTTAGCCTGGAAGAATTATGCGAATGTAATTAATAACCAGGGTAAGGAGATTGAACAAGGGAGGTCGCTTTCGCTTTTGTTAATTATGTCAAGTGCTGTGCTGTACCTTGCCAATCTTCCTTTTAGTAATCGGGGTCTCTATCTATCATCCTTTCTTTTCCTTCCATTAATATTAGGACTGGCTATATACCCATGGAGCCTATTTGTTAACAGATTTACTACGTATGTAGGCAAGATATCGTATAGCGTATATCTCGTCCATTTTTTCGTGCTTAATATTGTAAGTTATATTATGAATCGCGTTGATCAATATCCAGGTCATTATGTTACAAGTACAATAATTGGTAAGCCCGCAGGTTTGGTGGTCATTTACGTTATGATGCTCGGGATATCTATTCCATTATGTACGGTCACGTGGAAGTTCGTGGAGAAACCAGGTATCCTCCTTGGGAAGAAATGGATAGCTCGGCGAGAGCGAAATGCTTTAAAGATCGATTTGGTGAATCAATAAGTGATCTAGAGGCGGGTGCCCCTGGTCCCAATGAGATTTCTCCACCACGTTGAGGGTGCCCCCGGTTCCTCGGCGGGCATCGCATGTCCGCAGCATTATCCGAACATAAGCCCTGCTGGCTTGGACCACGCCGAGTCAGAATAGCCCGTACCGTCCTCTCTACCGTGTAAGAAATACGCACCTTGAAAGATATTACATAGCCAGCGGCAGGCGGGCAATTTCGGACTGGCTCCATTCCAGCTCGGTCGCATTGTCTAAGTCCAACCGTATGAACTGGATAGGTATTTCGACTGCGGAATGATCACATTGGCGCAGGGATTGCAATGTATACGGTCGAGCTTTCATGTCCAGGTACTAGCACCCTGGCAGCAGGCACAGCCATGCAACCGGCTGCCGGTGGCGCTTCTCTGTCTTCTCCGAAGTGTGCGCCGGAACCAGTGGTGGTTGCAGAGCGCGGCCCCACGAGCATTGTTCAAGTACGCAACTGCACGACGGGAGTTGCAGTGAGCCTTCTCAAGAAAAGCGTTGTAAAGAATCGTTTAGCCATGAATCGTGACAAGAGTCAATGTCCGTTCAGGCCGTTGGGACAAGCCGGTGGAGTCAATTCTTCGGAGATCAAGCCGGACGGACCATTAGTGGACAGAATGTCTTTTGTCGAAGACTTCATACGGGAACATTCTTCCCCAATCTTGCATATGGCCTCGATCGGGATTTCAGGCATATTTTAACCACGACCGCATTGGGCTACGGTTGCTACGGCAGGATGCCGGTGGGGGTGGGTATGGATTGCCTAATCTGCAGGGGTCTGGAGCGAGCGTTTAAGGCTGGGCTCAGCGAGTATATCGAGGCTCGTTCCTCAGCATGTTTCCGGGTATGCACGAAGTTTGCAGCCTACAAGAATGTCGAAATGGAACGTGCTAGGTACGCACTCGGGGAGCACCGGCATGTATGCGCCTCCGCCGTCAGGGTGTTGACACACTAGCCGCAACGGGCCGCGTCTACGAGTTTGATACAACTGGCGGCATAGTTTTGTGCAGGTTTTGTTCGCCATTTTAGTCTCCAGTATGGAAATACTGGAAAGTAGGCGACGCTAGCGATTTTAGTAACAGGTTTGAATAACGGACTACATATCCGATTTAGAATCAATAGATGGCGGAGAGACAGGGATTCGAACCCTGGGTACCCTTTCGAGTACACACGCTTTCCAAGCGTGCGCCTTAAACCACTCGGCCATCTCTCCACGGAGCGGCGTCCATCTTGACTGTACCACACGACACCGGCTGCTTCGCATCTTGTTGATCTGACAATAGATGCATCTTGCAAACTGTCTACAATTCTGTGCCTGACAGACCTCACCACGGAGCTGCTCCTGTGGAAAGTCTCAGCCAGTTCGGTAGTCGGTGATCAGTGGACGCCCCTTCGATCAATAATCTGAGGTTGCCGGATGATGGCGAGGGCAACTACTCGAACTCGACAACGACCTGACCCACCTTCACGGAGTCGCCCGGCACCACCCGCACGTTCTTTACCTTTCCCGCGCTTTGCGCTGTAACATTGGTTTCCATCTTCATGGCTTCCAGCAGCATAATCGGAGCGTTCGCCTGAACCGGCTGCCCCGGCTCGACGTTCACCTTGATGACTATGCCCGTAACAGGGCTGCGGCAAAGCTTATCTTCTCCTGCATTTTCCACTGCCGCCGGAGCCGGAGTTTGCGCGCTGGCAACCGGATTCGGCTGAGCCGCCGCTGGAAGCGGCTGATGAGTCGCATAACTCGGCTGGCGCGGGCTCGCGTCATCTTCCAGAACTTCCACTTCGACTTCGTACGTCTTTCCGTCAATTCCAACCTGAAGCTTCAAGTGATAACTTCCTTTCATCGCGGAGCTTACCTAGAGCTAACCCCTGAATCGCAAATGATGCGAGGCGTGAACAGAAACCCGCCCCTGCAGAGACCATGGATTCGCGCCTTCAAATGCCGGCCGCAGCATCTTTGCCGAGCGGATGCGAACCTTCTTGCCCAGAAATGCTGTCACCGCCGCGGCAATTACCACCAGCATCTCCGGCGTAACTTCCTCATTTTTCCTATTAACCGCTTCCTTGGCCGCAGGAGCCGGAGTCGCGGCTTCGGCAACAGAAGCACCCGCCGGCTGACTTAGCTCCGCCACTCGGGCTTCCAAAGCCTTGAAGGCGGCGGCTAACTCGCTCAGTCGGCCTTCAGCGGCCAGTTGCCGTTCTGAAACAGCCTGAATTAATTCTGTCAATTCCTCTGCCACGCGCGGCTCCTCATCATAAGGGAATTAATCCATGTTTCTTCCCGGGACGCAACTCCCGCTTGGTGTGCAGCGATCCAAGAGCCTTCGCCAGTGCCTTCCTGGTATCGGCCGGATCGATAATGTCATCCACCAGCCGGCGGCCTGCCGCAACATAGGGATTGGAAAACGTCTCTCGATACTCGTCCACCAGTTCCTGGCGGCGGACGGCTTTATCCGCTGCGGCGTCGATCTCGCGCCGGAAGACGATCTCGGCCGCGCCCTCGGCGCCCATAACCGCGATCTCGGCTGTGGGCCAGGCTATGACTCGGTCCGCGCCCAAATCCTTGCAGCACATGGCGATATATGCGCCGCCGTAGGCCTTGCGCAACACCACCGTGATCTTTGGAACCGTGGCCGCCGAGTATGCAAACAATAACTTGGCGCCGTGGCGAATAATGCCTCCGCGCTCCTGCTCGACTCCGGGAAGAAAGCCCGGTACATCCACAAAAGTAATCAGCGGAATGTTAAATGCATTGCAAAAGCGGACAAAGCGCGCCGACTTATCGGAGGCATTAATGTCCAGCACGCCGGCCAAATGATTCGGCTGGCTAGCGATGATGCCGACAGGGCGGCCTTCAAGCCGTCCGAAGCCGATAACAATGTTCGCGGCAAACTCCGGTTGGATTTCAAGAAAATCCTGATAATCAAGAACGCGCTTGATTACATCGCGCACATCATAAACAGCCTTGTTATCGACCGGAACAATCCCGCCCATCTCCGGATCGGATTCAGTCAGCAGATTATAAGCAAGGCGAGGTGCATCTTCAAGGTTGTTGGAGGGCATAAAACTAAGCAGACGCCGGCAAAGCTGAGCCGCTTCCTCATCGTTCTGAGCGATCAAATGAACCACCCCCGAACTCATCTGCGCGTGAGGCCCGCCCAGTTCCTCATCGCTGACAACTTCGCCGGTAACCTGTTTGATCACCTTCGGCCCGGTGATGAACATCCGCGCCTGATGTGTCTGAATCACAAAGTCAGTCAGCGCCGGGCTATATACAGCTCCGCCCGCGCACGGTCCGCAAATAATAGAAATCTGCGGTACCACACCGGATAACAGAACATTGTTATAAAAGACCCGGCCATAACCCGCCAGGCTGTCAATGCCCTCTTGAACGCGCGCGCCGCCTGAGTCGTTGATCACTACGAACGGGCTACCCGTCTTCAAGGACAGGCGCATCATATCGACAACCTTGTCGTTGTGCGTTTCGCCGGCGGAGCCGCCGCCCACGGTAAAATCCTGGCTGGCAAGATGCACCTGGCGCCCTTCAATCTTCGCGCATCCGGTCACCACGCCATCGGCCGGCATCTCCTTGTCGGCCATTCCAAAATAAGTGGACCGATGAAGGGCAAACAGTCCTATCTCCTGAAAACTGCCCGGGTCCACTAAACTCGTAACTCGTTCCCGCGCAGTCAGCTTTCCAGAGGCGTGCTGTTTCTCGATGCGCTCCGCGCCGCCGCCAAGTTTAAGCTCCGCGCGCTTTGCGCCAAGGCCGGTAACCTTTTCGGCCATGGTCTTCAGACTCTCTGCTTGCTTTGCCATCCCTGCTCCTCTATCCGTCGGCTTTGTATCTTCTATCTCTCCGGAGCTACGGTTACCCGGTGCTCTTTGCCATTCAGTGTTATCAGATAGCTCACTTTGGCGTTCAGAGATCCTCCGCCGCTAGCTGCCACAGGAGCTTTCTGCTCAGGCGCTTTCTGCTCATACGCTTTGCTCGCAGGATCCTTGCCCACATTCTTGCGCCCCTGCGCCCGGCTCAAGAAGAACTTTGGCGCAACTTGCGGGAACATGGCATACGTCAATACGTCCTCATCGCTGCCATTCGCTCCCGGCAAGGCATTCGCCGCGGCGCTCAAGTTATCCCACTCCGGCGTAAGTAAGTCAGCGGGACGAGCCGTAATCGCCGGCTTCTTCGCATGAGCCTCGGCCTGTTTCAGCACCTCTGGATCCTTCGGGCCAATCGTAGCTCCGTAGTAACCCAGCATCAGGTCGGAAAACTCCCCGGTCAGCACTTTGTACTTACCCATCAGGACATTAAAGACAGCCTGCGAACCCACAATCTGGCTTGTAGGCGTGACCAAAGGCGGATAGCCGGAATCCTTGCGAACCCTGGGAACCTCCTCAAGTACCTCCTTCAGCCGGTCGCCCGCGCCCTGCCCTTTCAGTTGGCTTTCCATGTTAGAGATCATACCGCCTGGAATCTGGCTCTTAAATATCTCCGTGTCCACGCCGGTATTTTCGCTGAAAAACTCTTTATAACGTGGGCGGATTTTAGCAAAATGGGCCGACACGCGCAGAACGCGCTCCAGATCGACGCGGGTTTCGTAGCCGGTTCCTTCCAGTAACTCAATCATGCTTTCCGTCGGGTTATGTCCCGGTCCCAGCGACAAGGAACTGACCGCGGTATCCACAATGTCGCAGCCCGCCTCGATGGCCTTCATCAGAGAGACCATTGTTACTCCGGTCGTGGCGTGAGTATGAACATGAACCAGCGTATCGCTGCCGCACCTCTGCTTGATAGCCTTCACCAGGTCATAGGCGGGCTGCGGCCTCAGCAGAGCGGCCATATCCTTGATGCAAATCGAGTCGCATCCCATCTCCCGCAGTTGCTCGGCCATCTCGGCAAAGGCCGCCACAGTGTGCAGGGGGCTGACGGTATAACAAATTGCGCCTTGTGCGTGCTTGCCGGTCTTCTTCACCGCATCGATGCTGGTCTTGAGGTTGCGCGGGTCGTTCAGCGCGTCGAAGATGCGGAAGACGTCGATCCCGTTCAAGGCGGACTTCTCGACAAACCGTTCGACCACGCCGTCTTCATAATGCCGGTAGCCTAGCAAGTTCTGGCCGCGCAGCAGCATCTGCAAGCGGGTCTTGGGCATCAGCTTGCGGAAGGTGCGCAACCGCTCCCACGGATCCTCATTCAAGAAGCGGATGCAGGAATCGAAGGTGGCGCCTCCCCAGCACTCCACCGACCAGTAGCCGGCATTGTCGAGGTCTTCGCCGACCGGAATCATGTCGTCCAAAGCCATCCGCGTGGCGAGCAGGCTCTGATGAGCATCTCGAAGCGCGAGTTCTGTAATCTCAACGATGCGGGACATGGGCAACTCCCCAAAAAAATAGCCCTCAACAGGAGTCCAGGTCTCAAGACCGTGTCGATGGGCTTGCGCAGCCGTGCAACCAACCTCTCTCATACTATCGAAGCCGGGTCAAGAGGTAAAGTCCCCCGTCCGGCCGGCAACAGGGTCGTAAACGGCATACACTCAACGATTGAATGAACCATGTTACGGGTTGAAGGATCGAACATCCGCGAGCCGGACGCCGAGCGTGCACTGGCAGATGGCGTCCAGTTGTAACTCGGTTCCCTCAAAGTGCAGCGTGCGATGCGTGTGCTCAAGGGCCTCGTTGGATTTAAGTTCGCGGGCAGGCGAAGACGACTCTAACTCGTAGAAATGGCCAAGCTGTCCTCCGCCGGGCGCCGCGGGCCCATCGTTGTAAGTGTTGGCCACATCGCCGTGATACGGATCCTCCTGAATCTTCCATGCGGAATTCACATACATTTCGGCTCCGGACGGCTGATTGTATTGCACGATGGTCAGCATGTTATACTGGCCGTCATAACTTCCCAGGATGCCCTTGGCGCGTTGCGGGCTCAGGCCGAGCTTGCTGCGGTAATTGGAATCTCCCTTGAAGAAAACTACATCATTCCCAATGAAAATGCGGTCTTCCGGAACAGTTCCGAAGTAATCCGTGGTAACAGGAATGCCTAATTCAGCCTCCGGCCCGGTGCGAATCGGAAGGATAATCGTACTGCGCGGAGTAGATTGATATTGACCCAGAACCCACAACGAAAGCAGGCCGGTTTCCTTACGATGGCACTGCATAGCAAGATTGGTGAGCTTGTTCTCCGACTCATAACCAACGACCTTTACTCCATACACCGCATCGATGCCCAGCCCCTTCCATATTTGCTCGCCGTTGAGCAGGCGTACCTCGCGTTCGAGCCGCAATTCGAACTTCGTCCCTGTAAAATTCTTCAGCGAGAAGTCGTGCCGGAAGGCTACCGAGGTCTTGCTCTGGCCGACGACCTCGTAGGGGGCGGTGTCGAGCGGCGCCGGCGTGAACCAGTGTTCGAGATCAAAGGGCGCGCCGGGGGCAAAGAAAATCGAAAACTGTCCGCCTTCCGGGCCCAGCCAGATGCGGTCTTCGCCGCCCACGGAGTTCACATGCTGTTCGATCTCTCCCGATGCGATCAGCTCGCGATTGACCCAGCCGTAGCTGAAACCATTCGCGCCGGAGGCAGAGCTGGTTAGAACGCGGCCTTGCATGGCAGGCCACACTGCAATCGATGCGCCGCTGTCCTCGTCGGTTAAAACGACCAGCTTGCTGTGCCTCTCCACAAATGAGACAACTTCGCCGAAACTGTTCTCGTTCGTTTGCTGAGGGGACGCTAGGCCGCGATCGATGGCGGTCTGGGAGGACGAAGAGTTATCGTCTGTCATAAGTTCTCTCCTAAATTCAACAGCATATCGATAATCAATGAAACAAGGGTTACCAAAAGTATCAATCAGATGCGTCCGCTAATTTACAGTCGAGCCGTGGCCGGTGTAATCGCAGGCGCACGCGAACCAAAGAAAGCATAGAGTGCGACCACAACGTAGCCTGCAAGCGGCACCATGTAAGCCAAGGCGATACTATGTGTCCTGTCGCTGATGAGTCCCATCAACGGCGTAAGCGTCGCTCCGCCGATAATCGCCATGATAATCATTGAACCGCCTATCTTGGTGTTAGGGCCAAGTTCCTTGATCCCCAGCGCAAAGATTGTCGGGAACATAAGCGACATAAAGAAGCTGGTGGCTACCATCGCCCACACGCCAATCCAGCTTGGATGCAGCACTCCCACCATGACCAGCAGCACATTGATAACCGCATAGGAACCCATCAGTTGGTTGGGCCGAACCACGCGCATCAGCGCAGTGGAGGCGAAACGCCCTATGCCGAAGGCCACCAACGAGATAATTAGATAATTTGCTGCGGATTTCTCCGGAAGATGCATATTGTCCTGCACATACTGGATCAAATAGCTCCAGGTGCCAACCTGCGCGCCCACATAGGAAAACTGGGCCAGAACCGCCAACATAAAATGACGATGCTTAAGCAGGTCGCGAATTTTTCCGTGATCGCCGCCGTCTTCATGCTCGCTATGAACAGGCGGGAACTTCTTAAGCAGAATGAGCACGGCCCACACCAGCACCACAGCCCCGAGAAAAAGATACGGCTTGACGACGCGCATCGTTTCAAAAGTAAGATAGGCCTTATAAGTTCCAGCCGCTTGCTTTGCGGCAATTTCGTCGGGACGCAACTCAATGCCGGAGAAGATGAATATCTTGCCAATGAAAACGCCGGTAATCGATCCCAGCGGATTGAAGGCCTGAGAGAAGTTCAGCCGCTGCTCGGATGTCTCCGGAGAACCCATCTGCGCGATGAAGGGGTTGGATGCTGTCTCTAGAAATGACAGGCCTGTGGCTATGACAAAGAGCGCCATCAGAAAAAACCAATATTGTCCCACAATAGCCGCCGGCCAGAAGAGAATAGTGCCGATCCCGTAGAGCAGCAGGCCGGCGATGAAGCCAAACTTATAACCTAGCTTGCGCATCAGCAGCGCCGCGGGCATAGCCAGCAGAAAATATCCCATGTAAAATGCAGACTGCAGCAATCCTGCCCGGAAGCGCGTAATCTCGAACGACTTCATAAACTGGCGAATCAGCACATCGTTAAGGTTGTTAGGAATCGCCCATAAAAAGAAGAGCACAGTGATCAGAATAAAGAGAGTGATCTGCCCGGCGGGAAAGATACCCTCCTTGCGTGGCGCATTGCCTGTGAAACCCGCATTCAAAACGGACATAACTGCATTCCTCGGGCCGGCCTCAATAGTTAAAGGTTTCAGCCATTGTATCGCTTAACGCTGATAATGCAAACAAACCAGATTCCCCATGCTCGTCTCTACGGCTTGCTCGCCCCGCGCTGGATGGCCGCGCGCAACCGAGCCTCCGAATCCGCGTTCCAGTAACCGCAGTCCAGCTCAATAAATACCGAAGTATACGGAATGGCCATCGTTGACTTGATGATAAGAATGGAAAACATCTGCGCGGCGCGGTCCAGCTTCGCAATGATCTCATCGTGTGGCGCGAAGTTGACAGTTAGTCCTTCCAGGGAGGTTCGCAACCACTGCCGGTAGCCGCCGACTCCCGGCGCATCCTTCTCGTCGACAAACTCCAGCTCCCGATCCAAATGGACGATGGGGCGAACGTGACGGCAGGCGCGCAGGCGAGCCAGCACTGTTTCCAAGGTGGCTTGCTGGCTTTCGCCGGAAAGAATTGTTTCGATTCCCGGCTTGGATTGGGCGGGATAAGCCGTATCGGCTACTACGAGCCAGTTACGGTGCCCAAACAAAGGCAGTCGCTCCTCAATCGTATGCTTCCAATCAGGCAAAGGCTTCATTAACATACACTCCATCTCCGGAATCATGCCGACTGCATTTGAGTTAGCAGTTCATTTTGATAGGGCGGTCAATTCCTCATCCGCGCAGACAGCAACTTTGCCGCACTTGCCGGAGGCCATCAGCGAATAGGCATCCGCTGCCAGATCCAGCGCAAAGCGGTGAGTAATAATGTCAGCCGGATGCAGGTTCCAGCGCACCAAGCGCTCGACCAGCTCCTCCATCAGCCAGGTGGACGTTACCCAGGATCCATAGAGAGTCTTTTGATCGTGAATCATATCTGGAGAAGGATTTATCTGCATTCCACCGCCTTCTCCGATGAGCACCATCTTGCCCCATTTACGCGTAGCGCGAATCGCCGTGGCCCTCGCCGCCGCATTGGCAGAACACTCCACAGCGCGCTCAACGCCAAAGCCGCCGGTTAGAGCCTTGATCTGAGCAACGTTCTCCTCGCCGGATACCAGAGTTTCGTCGCATAGCCCCAGCTCTTTGGCAAGTCTCAGCCGTTCATCCACTATATCGATGCCAATGATTCTCTGCGCGCCGAGCTTGCGGCAAAGAGCCGCCGCAGCAAGCCCTACAGGCCCCAATCCAGTGATCAGCACAGCGTGATTTCCATTGATTCCTATCTTCTCCAAGCCTTCATACACGGTTCCAAATCCGCAGGCCACCTGCGCGCCGTCCGCATAACTGAGTTCATCCGGCAACGCGATCAGGTCCTTCTCCTCGGCGATCATGAAATCCGCCATGCCGCCGTCCCGCTGCCAGCCGTATGCGCGCCTGTACTTATCACTGGTGCAGGAGATCATATAGCCGCGCCGGCAGTCGTTGCATACTCCGCAGCCGGAGATGTGATATACGATAACCCTGTCTCCCGTCTTGAATAGCCTGCAGCCAGGACCGGCTTCAACAATCTGGCCGCTGGGCTCGTGTCCGGCTATAACTCCCTGATAACCTTCCGGGCCCTTTCCTAAGTGCTCGTGATAAATGCAGCGTATGTCCGAGCCGCAAATCGTAGATGCTTTTACGCGAATCAGAACCTCTCCATGCTGTGGCGACGGCACTGGCACGGTCCGCATCTCGACTGAGCTATTCCCCGGCAGAAATGCCGCCAGCATTGTCTTCTCCATAATTCAATCTCCCTTGCTTCTAGAATGGCATCAATTCCCTGCCTGCCGGCTGGGCACACTAAGCTGGAGTGATTTCACCGTTCAAATCCCACAGGTCTTCCCATTCTTGCCCCTCTTTCCATAGGAAGACCTGCCCCTTGATAAGACGGCAATTTCTGTCGAGCGCGCCTATCTCCCGCATCTCCCCATCCGTCAACGGATCTCCAGTAACTCCGAGAAGATTGCTGAAGATATTCATGGGATTCGCGGAAAATGGAATCGGCGTCTGTCCGCGCTGCACCGCCCATTTAATACAGACCACGGCCGGATGAATCTCATGGCGACCGGCGATGCGCAGAATGGCCGGATCCTCGGTCGGCGAGGTGTCTTCCGGCGTGCGATCGCGTTCCGGCCGGTGGGGCGATCCAAGCGGGGAGTACCCGACCGGCTCCATGCCGTTGGCGCGAACGAATGCAAATAACTCCGGTTGCTGAAAATGCGGATGAAGCTCCATCTCGTTGACTGCCGGATGAATCTTCGCATCCTCAAGCACCAGCTTGAGTTTGGGGATGGTCATATTGGAGGTGCCAATGTGGCGAACCAGGCCCCGCTTGACCAGTTCTTCCATAGCCGTCCAGGTTTTCATGTAATCAGCATGGATGTAAGGCTTGGAATCCTTGCTGCGCGCGGTAACATCGCAGCCCGGCGGATGAAAATTCGGGAACGGCCAATGAACAAGGTACAAATCAAGATAACTGAGCCGCAGATCCGCCAGCGACTTTTCGCAAGAGTCGATAACATCATCGAAAGCATGCTTGTCGTTCCAGACCTTCGAAGTGACCCACAATTCCTCGCGCTTAATCCCGGCAGCGATAATCTCCGACAGCGCCCCGCCGATCTCGGCCTCGTTTCCATAAACGGATGCACAGTCGAAGTGCCGGTATCCAAACCGCGCCGCCGCCTTGACGGCCTCGGCAATCTGGTCGGCTGTAACATGGTCGGAGCCGAAGGTGCCCAGGCCAATGGCCGGCATCCGAGCTCCGGTATAAAGTGTTCTCTGCGGGATCAACGCTGGATCAATGCGGCTGGGCACTGTCCCCTCACCTGTGGTATTGGCTTGCATCTTGCACTCCTGAATCGCTCTGCTGCCGGGCATGAATCCCCAGCCAGCGCTTATACGCCGAGTTGAGCGCGCCGGCTAGGCTATCGGCCATGCAAACGTTACAGTATACGATCTACGCTCTTGAAGGCAAGGGAGGGCAGCTAGCCTGGGAACGCCTCATCCGCGCTATTAGAGGTGGAGTGTTCGCCGATCTCCAGCTCAATCTTGATCTCCGGCGGCGTCAAGAGCGTATTGTGAATCAGGCAGGCATGCACGGAGCGCATCAGGCCTTCGGTCTGCTCTTCGGTCAGAGAAACGGGGCTCACAACATGAATGCGGAAGTTGCCCAGCCGGGCAGGCTGCTTCAGCTTCTCGGCGGTGATGGAAACCTCCACGCCGCTCTGGGCGAGGTTGCGGGTCTTCAGGTATTGCACGGCGTAAAAAGCCGCGCAGGAGCCCAGAGACGCCAGCAGCAGTTCGGGAGGTGTCATGCCGGAGTCTTCGCCGCCATTCTCTGCCGGCTGGTCGCAAACAATCGTCTGTGACCGCGACTGAATGGCGAATTTCACATGATCGAGATGCGTAATCTTCACTTCCATCCTGGTTTCCCTCACTCTCTCATGAGATGAAAGACACGGCGGCGGCGATTCGTTCGAGAACCACCGATATTACTTCATAGTCCAGCATCCCCATCATACACAAAGAGTTGCCCGCTTGGGATCATACGGCTCGATCGGCGCTTCCAACAATGCATTCCAAAAAGATCGGCGGCTATTGATGGCAATCGAGAGCACGAAATTCTTGGTCCGACACTACAGGCCTCAGCGTCCACACCCATCCGCGCCTGTCGTTCCACACTGGATCGTAAACCGTGACGACCAGGTAATCGATATTGTATTGGCGGCAAGTGGCATGTGCCTGCTCTGCGGTCGCGCCATTAAAGAGTGAATCAACAGCGGAGGCCATGGCTAAGCAACCGCTGGGATCACCTCCAAGTTCAGATCCACACCATGGCTGGTCGCTTACAAGGGCGGACTGATGATTGATTCCGAACAAATTTACAGCGCGGTCATAATTGTCTTTGATGCGAGGGTTATATTGTACGATGGAATCGTGTGGGATGACCGCATCAAGCTGGGCATAGCCTATCGATGAGAAATAAGCCTTATGGGAAAGCGTAACTGCATTAGGACCCGGGCGAAGAGGAAGATAGAAACGCAATAGGAATGCCTGGCAAAGAGTGCTGGTAACCCCAATGACCAGAGTCCAATAGGCAATGCATCGAAGCCAGTATCGGGTGTGATGGGACAAACCTGTGCCGACAGTCGATTCATTGCTCTGGCGAGCCAGGAATCCCCAGTCTCCAAGGACATCAGTTGCGAGCAGAAGCAGAGGAAACTGCATGAGCAAAGCCCCCCGCCAGCCAAAATCATTTGTGGTAAGTACCGAGGAGCGCATTACAGAAACGAACAGGAGTGTAACTCCAGCGATGAAAACCAACGACCGTTGCGCGGGAGTGAGTCGCTTTCGTCCTCGCAAGACGGGAATCAGGAAGATGAGCAAGACTGCGAAGTAGAAGCCCAACTCGATGCAATAACCGGGAATCAAAAGAATGAGATTGGCCAGATTACTGGCCACCAAAGGGTGGCTGTCATTCAAATGTTGGAAAAAGTGAGTTGCCAGCAGGCAATTAGTAGGGTCGATCATCTCGCGAATGGCAAATGTAAAGACGGCGCCACCCTGCATTTTGGAAGAATTGTGCATCAGCTCCCAGAGATACGGCAGGAGGAGCAGAATGGCGCCCAGCCCTCCAGAGGCGAGTAACATAGGAGAGCGAGGCGAATGCTCCACCGTGCTCTGCCACACTGCCCATGCCAGCATGACCAGAAAGAAGGCAAAGGCTACATATATGGAGAGGCCAAAGGCGCTGGCCAGTGCAGCTGCGATCAAAGTAACACTTGCGATTTGGCTGTGAGCGCGATTCTTCCCGGCCATCCAGGCCAGCAGCAAGGCCAACATACAGCACTCCATGCTGGCAATATGATGCGGTACCCAGAGAAGAGAATCGAACCAACTGGTAACTTGCCCTGCAGACCACCATTCGAGGTCAGCGGGCGGCAAACTATGATGGAAGACCAAGTTATAAAGGATGACGCAGATATCGAGTCCCGTGACCGTGAGCAGAGATATTGAGAGTAGAAACCGCCTGCGCAATAGTTCTCCGGGGTCCAGGAAATGCTTCAGAAACAAGCCAAGAAGGGCGGCAAGGGCAAATCCGCTCCATACGCAACTGGCGATGAAAATTGCACGAATAGGGAGGTGCGCCATTTTCCCTGTTGCGGCACAGACAACATACCAGAAATAGTAGTAACGAATGGGAGCCGAGTGCCCGTAATAGTAAAGCGGGTTCGCTGGAGGGACACCGGTACGAAGTACGCTATCCGTCCAGTTGACCCGTGGAGCATGATCAACGGCAGTAACGCTCATGTAGAGGCGTTGGTTGCTCTGGAAGTCAACCAGCGACAGGATTGCCACCACAATCCAGGTGATTGCCATCATCGCCGCAATGCTGCCCAGCGGCTGCCACCCAATCTTCAACTTGCTGCCAGAGTGGCGCAACTGGAGCCATTCCCGGCCCAAAATAAATAGCCAGATTGCGCCGCTGGCCAGAAAGAAGGCAACCACGGCGGCTAGGGATAGAAACCTGCCGATCAGAACCGAGGCAATCGAGGATACGGCAATCGATAGCGGAACGCTCCAGAAGAATCGCTCCAACAGGGAGCGTTGCCGAAAGCCTTGCAGGTTTGTAAACCACGCAGCCAAGTAGCCGGTGCAGACAAGCGCAGGGAAAAAAGCGGGGATGGCGAGGAGGCTCTCCATGACCTGTTCGGTAGTGATATTGAAGCTGAACATGTAAATCTTCTTTCTGCCCCTGGCTTGTGGTTAAAGTACGGATATAGAGGGAGTGTCAGGGCACAGCTCAACCCGCGCTCTTTCAAACCCAGTTTATCAAATGGGTTCTAAGGAACCTCTGATCAGGTCCTGATATGTTCCGTGTTGAAGGTAGCAGGCTGATTTCCGGGAGCGATGCCGCATCCCGGCGGCAATTTCAAGAGTAAATGCGCTTTGCGCGTCCGCGTTTTGCGTCTCCGGAGGCCGTTTCCCGGCCCGCAGAGACACTACGCCCCCAGCGGGGCCAACTGCGGATGCAACCGTTTGCGATGTTGGTAAAGATTGACCAAAGCGAAGGCCGCCAACAGAAGACAAGCCTGCTAAATCCTCCAGTCAAGAGTTTTGCAATTTGCTGCCCAGTTGGAAGAGCGGGATCTTGCTGAAGGCGGGATTGAATTGGTGGACCTGGTCGGGATCGAACCGGCGACCTCTTCCATGTCATAGACCCAACATTAAGTATTTCAACAAGTTACAAGACCCCGGTTGCACCCTAAGTCCTTGTAAGCAAATACCACCCCGAGAACCAACGTATTGCAAAACGTATCGCGTTTGCAATACGTTGACCGCGTCACAGGGGCGGCTTTCGCTTAGCTGCGCCTCTCTGATCTTCTCGTCGGGGTATCCTATGCGAAGTCCACGAGCAGCAAGGAATCCAAGCAGATCGATCATCGCTTGCGGATCGCAGCGAATTCCGCCGATGGGGACGATGCCTAAACCGAAGGCGCGCGCCGCAGTCATGTGTGTCGCCATCGCAATTCCGGCGTCACTCACCGCGGAAATGATCGCCTTCAAGCTGCGTTGGATGACCTGCTCGGCACCGGCCTTCTCGACGCCGAAGCCTGTTTGATAAAAGTCCGCGACCACTGCGATGAGCACAGGAGCCTGTGCGATCCATGGCTGGCCACCAGCGATTTCCGCTATGCGTGTGCGGCTGGCCGCTTGAGACCTCTTCAATTCAAAAGAGCAGGCAATGACTTAGTAGCCCGTGGCAAAAGTCCGACGTGCCGAAAAAACTTCCCTCAGGGGCTAAAGCCCCACGGATTCTATTGGCTTTATCGGCACGACTAAAGTCGTGCCCTTTCAAAACCAGACTTTCACCACGGGCTGTTAGGTTGATTTATATCCATTTCATCCTCAGCAACCCGACTTTGACCGCTTGCGTAAGGAGCGCATAGGCAAGCAGCGTGAGCAGCAGAATCGGCCAGTACAGCCCCGGCAAGTGTGTCAGGCCCAGCGAAGAAGCCAGCGGCGAAAACGGCAGCCACGCTCCAAAGGCCATGATGGCCAGAGTGGTGAGAGTCAGCGGCCAGCTCGCACGGCTTTGAAAGAAAGGGATCTTATCGGTGCGAATGATATGAATGATGAGTGTCTGTGTCATCAGCGACTCAACGAACCATCCAGTTTGAAATACTGAAGCGCGGGACGGATCCCAGCACTTGAAAACCCATAGCATGACGAAGAAGGTCGAGTAGTCGAAGATCGAGCTGATGGGTCCAACGCAGAGAATAAACCGCCGTAATTCGCCGATGTTCCAGGGCCGCGGGCCCGCCACTTGTTCTTCGTCCACGGCGTCGTTGGGAATTGGCACCTGCGAAAAGTCGTAGAGCATATTGTTTGTCAGAATCTGAATCGGGGCCATGGGAAGGAATGGCAGAAAGGCGCTCGCTCCCAACATGCTGAACATACTGCCAAAGTTGGAACTGGCTCCCATGCGGATGTACTTGAGAATATTGGCGAATACTTTTCGACCTTCAATGACGCCTCCTTCCAGCACCATGAGGTCCTTCTCCAGCAGAATCAGATCCGCCGACTCCTTGGCAATATCGGCTGCGGTATCCACCGAAATGCCTATATCGGCTGCACGCAACGCGGGAGAATCGTTGATCCCATCCCCCATGAATCCCACAACGTGCCCCTTGCCGCGCATTATGCGAACGATGCGCTCTTTGTGAGCGGGAGAGAGGCGGGCGAAGAGCGTTGTCTTCTCCGCCGCATCAGCCAATTCGGTGTCGGACATTTTCTCAACATCATCGCCCAGCAGCATCGGGTCGGCGACGAGTCCCACGTCCTTGCACACCTTGCGGCTGATGAGATCGTTGTCGCCGGTAAGGATCTTTACCACGACACCATGCTTGTGCAGCGCCTCGATCGCGCTGGCCGCTGTGCGCTTGGGCGGGTCGAGAAATGCGACATACCCTTTAAGCACCAGATCGTGCTCGTCCTCCTTCGTGCAGGTGAGCTTTCCCGGCAATTCTTTGACGGCGACCGCCAAAACCCGGAATCCATCATTGCTGAGGCTCGCATACTCGTCCTTCAACCCTTTCATCAGGGCAGGGTCCATGGGCGACAGTTTGCCATCCAACTCGAATTGGGAGCACTGATGAAAAATCTCTTCCGGAGCGCCTTTGGTCAGCAGGATCGCCTTGCCTTCAGGACTCTCGATGAGTACGGACATCATCCGCCGCGTAAAGTCGAAGGGAATCTCATCCAGCTTTTTGTACTTCTCAACGAGAGATTGCTCGTGAAAATCGGTACTATTCAGAATCGCGGTGTCAAGCAGGTTCTTCAGCCCCGTCTGGAAATGACTGATAAGGTAGCCGTCCCGCAGCACTTCATCCGTTTCGCGTCCGGCAACATTGCAGTGACGCTGAAGAACGACCCTGTCTTCTGTAAGTGTGCCGGTCTTATCGGTGCAAAGTACGTCCATGCCGCCGAAGTTCTGAATCGCGTTGAGCCGCTTGACGATGACTTTTTTGCGGCTCATGGCCAGCGCGCCCTTGGAGAGGCAGACGGAAACAATCATCGGCAGCATCTCCGGGGTCAGTCCCACGGCCACGGCCATCGCGAAGAAGAAAGCGCCTTTCCAATCGTGCTTGGTAAAACCGTTGATGAAAAAGACCAGAGGCACCATGACGGCCATGATCTGAATCATGAGCCAGGTAAAGCGGCTCAGGCCCTGGTCGAAACTTGTCGGCGCTCCCTCCTGCGTGATGGAACTGGCCATCGTGCCCAGATAGGTGTGAACTCCCGTGACGACCACAACTGCGGTCGCTGTGCCGCTTTGAACGCTGGTGCCCATGAAGCACGTGTTCTTGAGTTCCGTCGGCGAGTTGATAGGCTTGGGATCGGCATCGTGGAACTTCTCCACCGGAAGCGATTCGCCCGTCAGCGTTCCCTGGCTGACGAACAAATCTTTTGCAACGATCACGCGCACGTCGCCTGGGATCATGTCTCCGGCGGAGAGATTGATGATGTCGCCAGGAACCAGGTCGCGAAGCGGAAGTTCACGGGCCTGACCATCGCGAACCACCGTGGCAGTCACGTGGATCATCGCTTTGAGCTTCGCTGCCGCCGCGCCCGCGCGGGCTTCCTGCAAGAATCGAAGCGTCACGCTGAGCACCACCATGCCCGCCATGACGCTACCGGCGCGCGCATCGCCGGTAGCAAAAGAAATGGACGAAAGTATTGTCAGTAGAATGACCAGCGGGTTGCGCAGGATGATCAAGAGGCGGATAAACCAGCCGCGCTGTCGTTCCTGCGCAACCTCATTCGGTCCTGACGTGCGCGCCCGCTCTTCCGCATCGGCTTGAGTCAGGCCCTCGCGAGCCGTGCGCAACGACTGTAGCAGCGCATCGCCGTCCTTCTCCGCCGCGTCCAGGACAGCGGGGGAAACGCGGATGTTATGTTCCTTTGCCTTCGCGGGAATTGGCGATGCGACAGGCGGCGGCTGAGTTCCCACGGCGCTGGCGATGTTATGGATGGCCTTCGGGTCTGGTGATGCGGCAGGCTTCTCCATCGCATGACTCGGATCGGGTATCGTCATCTGTTCTCGTTGACCCTTTCGAGGGAAGCGCTGCACTTCCAGTTGTGGATAGAAGTGCGCGCCTATCAAGACCAGAATACCGTGGTGATCAGGATGACCGCATAGTCGAGCCCCAGACCGAGGCCGCTCGCGCTGCCGGCCAGCATTGAGGTGCGCAGGGTATCGACTAGTAGGTCAACGAATAGGGAGCGGAATCTTCGATGATGAGGCACAGAACTCGTGCGTTGATCACCGCGAGAGTCGGATAATCGGCTCCCGCCGATGTCGCGGCCGTAGAAGCCCTTGTTGCAAGCCGGGAGAGAGGAGGAAAACGAACGGTGTTTGCACCGGACTTGGAAGTAAGTATCCTCCAGCAAAGCCGGAGGATACTCGCGACTCTTCACTCCGGGAAGACCGCGCCTGATCCTCGGGTTTGGCGGCAGAGATGTCCAGGTTGAAGAACAACACACATTCTTGCGCGGCAAAATATGGGACGCTGGCCGGATGGACGGGCATGGAGTTCTGCCGGAATGTGAATTTTTGGTTATACTATAGACTCCAGCTAAGCCCCAGACGCGGCCGGGCCTGCTCCGCCGGGCCTATCCATGAAGTTCGACGAGGCGATTTTTCTTAGAAAGAAATCGTTCACCAGCAGTGTCTTTCAGGCGGAAATTGCACTTCGCAGGGAAAATTTTCATCAAGAAGGTTGCCATGCAGAGATCGGATCATTGTACCCGCACACCAAAGCCTCAAGGGCTCTATCACCCGCGGAATGAGCACGATGCATGCGGAATGGGGCTGGTCGCCAACATTCGCGGCGTCCGCAGCCACGATATTATCCGCAAGGGCCTGGAGGTGCTGATCAACCTCACGCATCGCGGCGCGGCGGGTTGCGATCCGGAGACGGGCGACGGCGCGGGTATTTTGATTCAGATTCCGCATGAGTTCTATGCACATGAATGCGGAGTGCTGGGGATGCCGCGGCTGCCCGAGGCGGGCGCGTATGGCGTGGCGATGTGCTTTCTGCCGGTGGACAAGCACTTCCGGTTGCAATGCGAGGGCGTGCTGGAGCGCATTGCGCAGGAAGAGGGGCTGACGGTTCTGGGCTGGCGCGACACGCCGGTGAACGGCATCGTGATCGGGCGCGAGGCGCGCGCTTCGCAGCCCTACATTGAGCAGTTGTTCCTAGGAAAGCCGGAGGGATTGGAAGAGGAGGCCTTCGAGCGCCTGCTCTACAAGGTGCGCCGCCGCACGGAAAACGAGATCGTGGATTCGGAGATCGAGGGCAAAGAGGATTTTTATATTCCCTCGCTCTCTTGCCGGACGATGGTCTACAAGGGGCTGATGCTGGCGCCGCAGATTGAGGATTTCTATTACGAGCTGGCCAACCCGCTGGTGAAGAGCGCTCTCTGCCTGATTCACCAGCGTTTTTCCACGAATACCTTTCCCAGCTGGAAGCTGGCTCATCCTTACCGCTACCTGGCGCATAACGGCGAGATCAACACGATTCGCGGCAACGTCAGCTGGATGTACGCCCGCCAGTCGATTCTGGATAGTCCGCTGTACGGCAGCGAGATCGACAAGCTCTTTCCGGTGATCATGCCCGGCGGCAGCGACTCGGCTTCGCTGGACAACGCGGTCGAGTTTCTCTATCAATCGGGGCGGTCGCTGCCCCACGTAATGGCCATGATGGTTCCCGAAGCCTGGTCGGGCAATCCCGACATGGACGAGGACAAGCGCGCCTTCTACGAGTATCACGCCTCGTTGATGGAACCCTGGGACGGCCCCGCCGCGCTATGCTTTACGGACGGCCGCGTGATTGGCGCAACGCTGGACCGTAACGGATTGCGCCCTGGCCGCTATGTTGTGACCAAGGACGATGTGGTGGTGCTGGCCTCCGAGGCCGGTGTGCTGGACGTGCCGGCCAAGGACGTGCGCAAGAAGGGCCGCCTGCAGCCCGGCCGGATGTTCCTGGTCGATACCGTGCAGCAGCGCATCATCTCCGACAATGAGATCAAGAAGCAACTGGCCGGGCGGCAGCCGTATGCGGAATGGCTCAAGGAACAGCAGGTGACGATGGATCAGTTGCCGGAGCCTCCCGCGCGCAATGTTGTGGCGAAGACTGAGCCTCTGCTGCGCCGCCAGCGCGCCTTCGGCTACAGCGAAGAGGATCTGAGAATCCTGATGGGTCCGATGGGCGCAACCGGCGCGGAGCCGATTGGCTCGATGGGCACCGATGTGCCGCTGGCCTGCCTCTCGGATCGTCCGCAGCCGCTCTTCAACTACTTCAAGCAGCTCTTTGCGCAGGTTACCAATCCGCCCATCGATCCGATCCGCGAGGAGCTGGTGATGTCGTTGATCAGCTACATCGGCACGGAGCGCAACATTCTGGACGAGGCGCCGGACAACTGCCATACGCTGAAGCTGCCGCATCCGATTCTGACCAATCGCGACCTGGAAAAGCTGCGCCGCGTCTCTTCGGGAGATTTGCTGGCCACGACAATTCCGACGCTCTTCCGCGCGGCCGATGGCGAAACGGCCCTGAAACACGCCCTTGACGATCTGAGCGCCCGCGCCGCGCACGCCGTGGACTCCGGCTACACGCTGCTGATTCTCTCCGACCGCGGGGTCGATGCGACCTATGCGCCGATTCCCAGCCTGCTGGCGATGGCCGCCGTGCATAACCGGCTGGTCAACGACAAGACGCGCACGCAGGTGGCTCTGATCATCGAAAGCGGCGAGCCGAGAGAGGTGATGCACTTCGCCTTATTGATTGGCTACGGCGCGAGCGCCATCAATCCCTACCTGGCCATCGAGACGCTGCACGACCTGAAGCGGCTTGGCCTGCTGCCGCACAGCGTCAGCGGCCCCCATGCGGAGAAAAACTTCATCAAAGCCATTAACAAGGGCCTGCTGAAGACCTTCTCGAAGATGGGCATCAGCACGCTGCAAAGCTACCGCGGCGCGCAGGTCTTCGAGGCCGTGGGGCTGAATCAATCGGTGATTGACGACTACTTCTCCGGCACCGCGTCGCGCATCGAGGGCGTGGGGCTGGAGGTGCTGGCGCGCGAGGCTCTGCTCAAGCACAAATTCGCCTTCGAACCGCTCACGGAGTCTGAAACCGAGCTGGTGGTCGGCGGCCAATACCAGTTCCGCATCGGCGGCGAGTACCATTTGCAGAATCCGGAGACGATCGCCAAATTGCAGCAGGCGGTGCGGCAGAACAATCCGGCGACCTTCCAGGAGTACACCGATCTGTTGGACGATCAGAGCCGCCATCTGTGCACGCTGCGCGGGCTGATGCAACTGAAGTACTCCGACCATCCCGTTCCGCTGGAGAAAGTCGAACCGGCGAAGGAGATCGTCAAACGCTTTACGACCGGCGCGATGAGCTACGGGTCCATTTCAAAAGAGGCGCACGAGACGCTGGCGATTGCCATGAACCGGCTGGGCGGAATGTCCAACACCGGCGAGGGCGGCGAAGACGAAGAGCGCTTCAAGCCCGACGCGAATGGCGACTCGCGGCGCTCGGCCGTGAAGCAGGTGGCCTCAGGCCGCTTCGGCGTGACCACAAATTATCTCGTGAACGCCGACGAGTTGCAGATCAAAATGGCGCAGGGCGCAAAGCCCGGCGAGGGCGGACAATTGCCCGGCCACAAAGTGGATGCGATCATCGCCAAGACGCGCCACTCGATTCCCGGCGTGGGATTGATCTCACCGCCGCCGCACCACGACATTTATTCGATTGAAGATTTGGCGCAACTGATCTACGACCTGAAGAACGTCAATCCCAAGGCGCGCATCGCCGTCAAGCTGGTCTCCGAAGCCGGCGTGGGTACGGTGGCCGCGGGCGTCAGCAAGGCGCACGCCGATGTGGTGCTGATCAGCGGCGACAACGGCGGGACAGGAGCTTCGCCTTTGAGTTCGATCAAGCACGCGGGGCTGCCGTGGGAGCTGGGCCTGGCCGAGACGCAGCAGGTGCTGCTGCTGAACGATCTGCGCGGCCGCATCACGGTACAGACCGACGGCAAACTGGCGACGGGCCGCGACGTGGTCATTGCGGCGCTCCTGGGCGCGGAGGAGTTCGGCTTCGCCACCGCGCCGCTGATCACCATGGGCTGCATCATGATGCGCAAGTGCCATCTGAACACATGTTCGGTGGGCATCGCCACGCAAGACCCGGTTCTTCGCGCGCGCTTCCAGGGTGCTCCCGAGCACGTGGTCAACTTCTTCTTCTTCATTGCCGAGCAGGTGCGCCAGTTGATGTCCAAGCTGGGATTCCACACGGTGGATGAGATGGTGGGCCGCGTGGACAAGATCGACGCCGAGGTTGCCGCCGAGCACTGGAAGGCCAAGGGCATCGATCTCTCCACGATTCTCTACGCGCCCACGATGCCTTCGCGCGTGGCTCGGCGCAAGGTTCAGGCACAGGATCACGGCCTGGCCGCAGCACTCGATCACAAGCTGATTGCGGCCGCCGCGCCGGCGCTGGAATCGCAGACGCAGGTCAGCGCCAGCTTTGAGATTCGCAACGTGCATCGCACGGTGGGGGCGATGCTGGGCGGCCAGATTGCCATGCGCTACGGATCGGCTGGATTGCCGGACGAGACGATCCACTTTAAGTTCGACGGCTCGGCCGGGCAGAGCTTCGGCGCCTTCGTTCCCAACGGCGTGACGCTCGAACTGGAAGGCGACTCCAACGACTATCTGGGCAAGGGGCTCTCCGGCGGGCGCATCATCGTCTATCCGCCCAAGGAGTCCAGCTTCCTGCCTGAGGAGAGCATTCTGGTGGGCAACGTGGTGCTCTACGGCGCTACCAGCGGCGAAATCTTCATCAACGGCATTGCCGGCGAGCGCTTTGCCGTGCGCAACTCCGGCGCGATTGCGGTGGTTGAGGGCGTGGGCGACCACGGCTGCGAGTACATGACCAACGGCATGGTTGTGGTGATCGGAAAGACCGGACGCAACTTTGCCGCCGGCATGAGCGGCGGACGCGCCTTTGTCTTCGACGAGCGGGGCGACTTCACCGCGCGCCGCTGCAATCAGACCAGCGTCGATCTGGAACCGCTGGATTTGGATGCAGACGTGAACGAGGTGCGCGGCCTGCTGGAACGCCATCGCGACCTGACCGGCAGCCCGCGCGCCGCATGGATTCTGGAGCACTGGGCCGAGTCGCAGCCGCGCTTTATCAAGATCTTCCCGCACGAGTACAAGCGCGTGCTGGGAATTGAGCGCGTAGAAACGGTTTACACTCCCCCTACAACTTCGTCGCTTGTGGCGGCGGCTACCGAGGTGGTGCATGGGTAAGGTGACAGGATTTCTGGAAATTGAACGCGAGCAACCCGCCCGCCGCATCGTCGAGGAGCGGATTCACGACTGGCTGGAGATTTATCAGCCATTTCCTGAAGAGAAGCAGCGCGAGCAAGCCGCGCGCTGCATGGATTGCGGCGTTCCTTTCTGCCACACCGGATGTCCGGTGAACAACCTGATTCCCGACTGGAACGACCTGGCCTACAACAACCGCTGGGAGCCGGCGATTCGCCGCCTGCACGCCACTAACAACTTTCCCGAGTTCACCGGCCGCATCTGCCCCGCTCCATGCGAGGCGGCCTGCGTGCTGGGCATCAGCCAGCCGGCGGTCTCCATCAAGCTGATGGAGAAGAGCATTGTCGAGCGCGCCTGGGAGGAGGGCTGGATTCATCCCGAACCGCCCGAGCAGAATACCGGCAAGCGCGTCGCCGTCGTCGGCAGCGGGCCGGCCGGCCTGGCGGCCGCGCAGCAGTTGCGCCGCGCCGGCCACACAGTCACCGTCTACGAAAAGGCCGACCGGATTGGCGGCTTGCTGCGCTACGGCATTCCCAACTTCAAGCTGGAAAAGCACGTGATCGACCGCCGCATCGAGCAGATGCGCGCCGAGGGCGTGACCTTTGTGACCAATGCTCATGTGGGTGTGAACGTGCCGGCCGAAGCGCTCACCGAGCACTACGACGCGATTTTATTGGCGGGCGGCGCGGAGCAGCCGCGCGACTTGAAGATTCCCGGCCGCGAACTGAAGGGCATTCACTTTGCCATGGAATTCCTGCCGCAGCAGAATCGCCGCTGCGAGGGCGATGCGGTCGATCCCTCCGTGGCGATTCTTGCCGAGGGCAAGCGCGTGGTCATCATCGGCGGCGGCGACACCGGCGCCGACTGCCTGGGCACCAGCCTTCGCCAACGCCCCTTGAGCGTGCACCAGTTCGAGATCATGCCCAAGCCGCCGGAGACGCGCGCTGCCTCGACTCCATGGCCGATGTGGCCCCTGCAACTGCGCACCGAAAGCGCACACGAGGAGGGCGGTATCCGCGAGTGGAGCATCAACAGCGTGCGATTCACCGGAGACGCCGAGGGCAACGTGAAGCAGTTGCACGCGGTGCGCGTCGGCCCGCCGCCGAAGTTTGAAGCCATCGCCTGCTCGGAGTTTACCATCGACGTGGACCTGGTTCTGCTGGCGATGGGCTTCCTGGGGCCGGTGCGCTCGGGAATGCTCGAGCAGTTTGGCGTGGCTCTGGATGGCCGCGGCAACGTGGCCGCCAACGGCGACTATCAGACCTCGGTGGAGAACATCTTCGCCGCCGGCGATATGCGCCGTGGACAGTCGCTGGTGGTCTGGGCGATCAGCGAAGGCCGCAAGGCCGCCGCCGCTGTGGACCGCTATCTGGCCACAGTCGATGAACCCGCGCCACAGAGGCATCGGGCGATGTCGTAAGGCGCAGCAGTATGCAGCCTTCTTCTCCGTCCGGACCGTACTACCCGCGTACGGATACGCCGGAAAAGGAGAGGACCGCCAAGCCGGAGATCGGCTGGCCGAAGCGGCGGGCCGGCTCGAAGCGGCTCCATAAAAGCAGATCCTCGACCTGGCCGCGAGTGGCCTTGTCGGTGGGGCCGGAGATGATGCGGTAGTCGTAGACTTGGCCCGCGCCGTTGACATAAGCCTCAATGACAATCGGGCCGGAGACGACGCCGATCTGGCTGTCTCCCACAACGCTGGAGAGATACAGGAAGTGTGGAGCGGTGAGATTCCCCAGGGGCTCGTCGGCCGTAGCCTGCACAGTCTCCGGCTGGGTGAACATGCCGACCAGCAAGATGACGGTTCCCAGCAGCAACACGGCGGAGGCAAAACCGGCCGAGGCCTGTAGCAGGAAAGGTCCAATGGTGTTTCTCCAGGCCAGATCGAAGGCATGGAAGCGACTCTGGCGGCGGCGGGCGCGCTCATGGCTGATGGCCACGTTAATCCTCAACAGCAGGTCTACCGGTGCCGGCGCCGGGCCCAGCTCGGCCAGCGAAGCCTGCGCCTGCTCCAGCGACTTCCACTCGCCGGCGCACTCACGGCAACCCTCCAGGTGGGCGGCGACGCTCTGCATTTCGCGTCCGCTCAGACGACCGTCCAGATACTCGGAAAACCTTGTCCGCATTGCATTACAGCCGTTCATCGCGCCTCCTCTCCCAGGGGCATCTCCAGCCCCGCGCTCGCCGGAGAACCGGCGTAGCTCGCCGGAGCCGTCAAACTCGCCTTCAAGGCGGCGCGTCCGCGCGCCAGCCGCGACTTGACCGTTCCCAGATTCACGCCCTGCATCTCCGCCACGTCCTCATAGATGAAACCCTCGATGTCGCGCAGAATGAGGGTGGTGCGGTAGGGCTCCGGCACCTGTTTCAAGGCCGCCTCAACACGCGCCCGGTTCTCCTCGCGCTCGGCTGCCTCAAACGGCGATTCAGCCGGGTCCACCAGCATCTCCTTCAGCAGTACCGGCTGCCCGGATTCGCTCTCAACCATCTCCTGCTCGATGGGGATCTCCGGCTGCCGGTGCCGCGCCCACCAGCGTCGCTGGTTCGAGGCCTCGCGCAGGGCGATGCGATAAATCCACGTCCGCAGCGACGACTCGCCATGAAAGCTGCCCACTCCGCGAAAAACCTTCACAAAGACTTCCTGCGTCAGGTCGGCGGCATCGGCGCGGTCCTGCACGGCGCGCGCCAGCAGCGAGTAGATCGGCTGGTAGTAGCGCGCGATCAGCCCCGCGAATGCCTCCTCGGAGCCGGCCTGAAGTTCGGCGATCAGTGCCGCCTCTTGGGAGGGAAACGTCAGCGTGCTGGCATAATTGCCCATGGTGAGGTCCGCCTGCATATCAGAATCCTCCCACCTAGCCGCAAGAGAAGCAAACCGCACTGCGCAGATGCGCCAAATAAAACTCCGGTTTCCGCTTGCGGCAACTCGCACCAGCGGCTGAAAAAACGCCGCTGAAAACCAACCCTGCCTAAGAGTGCGCGGGAGACGGACACTGGCTTTCAGGCCATGCGTCCCACGCGTTCTATTGTCTTAGACACCGGAACTGCCTCCAGTGTTCCCGGTCACGCAAGTATTTTTTGCTTTCTGCAAGGTTGCGGGCGCAGGTGGCGGCGTTGGAACGCTCAACCGGGGGTTGGTTTCCAAGCTGGTGGCGGGCCTGGCAGCCGGGTTTGACGAAATCCAGCCGCAGCGGAGACAATAAGGAAGTTGCATTGCCGCAACGTGTGGGCCTGTGGCGCAGTTTGGGAGCGCGCTTCCATGGCATGGAAGAGGTCGTCGGTTCGATCCCGACCAGGTCCACCAATTCAATCAATTGCAAAACCTCACCTGCTTCCGCTTTCTCGCGTTTCCTACCCCTACAGAGCAGTTTGCGATCCGGGCTGCAACGCCCGCATCATCGAGTCCAGCGCAGCCAACATCGTTGGTGAGTGTACAGGCCATGCGTTGTCTTGACATTTGTATATGCGTTGGGAAGACCATACTCCAGTCGATTGTGCCCAAAGATGTTCGCTTGAAAGAGGCGCCGAGGGAAAATGGTGGATTCATTGCATGGAAGTTAGGGAAGCCGAATGAACTGAAACAAGTCTAACCGTGGGAGATGCAGGGAGAAAAGAAGATTGGCGAGTTTGTGTGCGGGACTTGCCCCATATCATCGCGTCAAGCAGCGCGGCGCGCAATAAAGGTCTGTGCCAGCGGGAATTTACCTACTGAAGTTTGGCGAACTCGCTTTTGGCTGCCTGCAAGAGAGGCAGATTGGAGTCGGCGTTCTTCCAGGCGTCGAAGAGGGCAAGGTACTGCTGGCGGGCTTCTTGCTTCTTCTTTTGCTGCGCCAGCACCCGTGCAAGGCGCAGGTGCGACAGTGAGTAGAGGGGCGAGATGGGATCGACGCCTTGGTTGGCGAGGATTAGCCGATAGTCCGCGGCGGCTGCGTCCAGCTGTCCAGCCTCGGTCTCGGCCTGCGCGCGCAGGTAGGGAACATGGAAGTCGCGCAACTGGTAGGGGCGCGCCGGTTCGAGCTGCTGGATTGCATCGAGAGGCTTGTGCGCTTGCATGGCCAGTTGGGCGCGCACCAGAGGCAGATCGAAAAAGATGTGAACCGTGTCCTTCTCTGTCAACGGGTTGAATGCGGCTACAAAACGCTGCGCGGGGACAACGTCTCCGGCTGCGGCCCGAAGAAAGACCAGGTCACTGGCCTCAATGGCATCCCCGGTATGTTGTTTCAAAACCTCACGGGCCTGCTCGGCTTCGCCGTATTCAATCAGAACGCGCGCCTTGTCGTGCAGGATGTCGTCGGCAATACCGGTGTCGCCTTCGCGCAGAGCCTCGGCTTGGGCGCGCGAAAAGTAGTCCATTGCCTCACGCAATTTGCCGCTGGTGGCTGCGGCGAGAGCCAGGTTTAATAGCGTCCTGTCGAGTTGCGCGTGACTCAGTCCCCAATCGGTTTCCGCCTTGAGCTTTGCCTCGTCGCCTTCGGCGTAAGCCACCTGAAACAGAATGCTGTGCACGCCCCATCCCGCGCCGCCCTCGGCAGCTACCCGCTTGGCATCGGCAAAGCGATTGGCCCTTTTGTAGGCGCGGCTCAGAGTCTCGGCGCGGAGGTCGGAGTGAGGGTCCATGCGCAGCGCCTGCTCGCCGGCGGGGATAGCCTGCGCGTAATCGCCTAACTGGGTGTAGAGATTGCACAGGTTGGCCCAGCTTTTTGCCGAGCTGTTGGGATAAGTTTGGATGTAGAGTCTGAGGCTTCTGATCGCGGCTTCGGTATCGAAATTCCCGAAGTAGTAATAAGCGATTTCGATGTTCAGCCGTTCGCGCTGGGTAGTGCTCTTGCGTAGGTCGAAGGCCTTCTTGATAGAGAGCGCTGCTTGGTCGGCCTCGGAAAGCCGGTAATAGGAGACGCCCATGCCGTAGTATGCGGAGGCGAATTTGGGATCGAGAGCGACTGCGCGCTGGTAAAGAGCGAGCGTCGTGCGGGGTTCGTTGCGATCGTCTTCCTGGGCCTGGGAGTAGAGCCGCAACGCTTCGAGCGAGGTCGTGGTGGCCTGTTCGATAGGGATCTGAAATTTTTCCAGCGAGGCGGCCGACTCACCCAGCTTCTTGCGCACCCGGCCGGCGGCCGTGTCCAGCGCGCCCAGAATCTCTTCCTTGGACGCTGCCACTTCCTTGTATGCGGCGATCTGCCGGCCATCGGCGCAGCCCTCGGCGGCCAGTGTCAGCAGATACTTGCTGCCGAAGTTGGCGATGGCGCCATGCAGCACCGCCTGGGCGTTGTTGCGTTCGCAAACCTCGCGCGCCAGCTCGGGCGTCAGCGTCTCTTCTCCGCTGCGCTCCATCAGCGCCAGCGTCTCCTTTACCTTCTGCCGGGGCAGAAGATTCAAATAGGGCGATTGCTCCAGATCGATCTCCAGCGCCTGGTTGAGCGTACTGTCAAAGGTCGCGTCCCGCGTGGTGTTGACAAAGTCGGCCAGCACCACATCGCTGAGCTGGGGCGGATGGGAAAAGAGCTTCCATCCATAGGTCGCGGCCAGCGCAAGCAGAGCGCCGCCCAGCGCCGATACCCCAACCCACCACCAGACTCTCCTCTGGCGTGATGCTGCCCCCGCACTTGGCAACGCGGTCTCATGCGAAGCAAGTAGGGCTAACGGCAGATCCTCATAGACAACTTCGGTGCGCTCCCGCACCCGCTGCACAAGAATATCTCCGGGCTGCTCCGCGGACAGATCATGGTCTGAAATTTGGGTCTCTGATTCGCCGGCGGAGACCTGGGCAGTGAATTGATAACCCTGGCCGGGCACAGTGACGATCAGTCCGGAGTTGTCGCCCAAAGCCCGGCGCAGTTGGGAGATGTACTTGGGCAGGTTGCCTTCTTCCACAAAAGAGCCAGACCAAACCGCCTCAAGAAGTTCCTCCTTGGTCACCACCCGCCCAGGGTTCAAAACCATGAAAGCGAGAACGTCGAAGGCCTTCGGCGTGAGCGTAATCGGCGCATCCTGGCGCGTCAAGACCCGCTTGCGGAGGTCCAGGCTATAGGTTTCGAAGCAACACAACTCATTCTTTTTCACTAACATAACGTGCCGTCATAAATCGTCAGAAAAAGTCATGGTTAACGTCAAGACATTCGCCGTGCCTGGTGGTTCAGTAGAGAGCGTGGCAGCTTCCGAACGCCGCGGATCAAGGAGTGGATGTATGAACATCTTACGACGCGGCGCTCCGTCAGAGGAAGCCAACAGCAAGGAATTCTTCGCCGAGCCGGCAATGAACCGGCGCGTCAAGGTCACCACCGAGCGCGAGACAGTCACCGTGTTAGTGCGCGGCCGGCCCGCGCAGAACCAGCAAGCGCCGGCATCGGAGCGAGCCGGACTGGAGTCCGAGCATCTGGAGCTGCCGCCGCCCGAGCCTGAGCTTCCAGACAAAAGTCGCGTGTAAAGGTCTTTCTTCCGTTTTATTGCTCAGTTTGACCGGCGGGTACTGCGGGAAGCGCCAAGGACGGTCACCCAACCATCGAATCCAGGAGGTTTACCATGATTCGCAAGTTCTGGATGCTGGCAATCACGATGATTGCCCTGTTTTCTTTCACCGGCCAGGCCGGCGCACAGATAGCGGTTCCAACCGCGCCGGTGGTGAGCTTCACCACCCCTGAACAAGTCACTAACCCGCCCAGCCCCACCGGGCCGCTAACAGCCAGCTTTTCTGTCTCCGGTTATACCGGCAGTTTTATACCCGTTCCCGTTCTGCATTATGGCATCAACTTTTCGCTCGATCCCACTACTCCAATCTTCTGCGCAGGGGGCGTCGGTGTAGAAAATTGCACCGTCAAAATCTATTTCAATCCAACCTTGCCGGGCGCCCTCAAGGACGCGCTCTTTCTGATGAACCCCAACACGGGCACGCGGATGGCCAGCGTGCTGCTGGGCGGCATCGGCCTCAAGTCGCTGGCGCTGATTCAGCCCGGATTGGTGACCAACGCCGCCCCCACCAACAGCGAAATCAATTATATGTATAATTCTGCCATCGACGACAACGGTGTGGCGTATGTTATCAATTACGGTTCCTCACCTGCAACCAATGTGTGGAGCGTAAAGGGTGGTGTGATGACCCCGATTCCCATCACCTTCACGGGTCTAAACGGCAATGCTGGCCCTCGCACCATCGCCATTGACGGCGCCGGTGTGCTTTACTTCACCGTTGGCGATTACCGTACGAGCCTGGTGACTTACGACACCGTCACCCAAACGGCTGGCACCTTTTCAACCATACCGACAGGCTATAAAAGCTGTACCGAAAACGACGACGGAAGTCCGCAGCAATATCTGGATTCGGTGGTATTGGATCAGTTGGGCAACATATTCGTCCTTGAAGATGAGTGCGAGCAGGTGATTGAAATCAAACCGGATGGAAGCTACATTGTTACGGATGTTACAGCCCCCTCGGTGCTCCCCTCAGTAGTCGGCGTGGACGCCAACGACAACATCTTTCTGACTGGATACATCACCGAGGAGGCCGTTCCCGGCAGCCCGCTCAGTATAATATATAACGGTATCAACAACGGTTATCCCGAAGCCATCGCCATCGATGCCGCCGACACGCTTTATCTCACACGCTGGCCGTATCCAGCCACCGGCCACGGCAGCGTTGGTGAATTGGCAGCCTCAAACTACAACGCAACTCTGGCCTGGATCGACAATGGCGTAAATAACGCAGGATCCGCTCCGCTCGGCCTCGGTCTTGCCACCGATGGCACGGTCTATGCCGGCAATTACAGCACCCTCGAGAAGGTCGATCGCTCGCAGGGTGCAATCAACTTCGGCGAAGTGACTTTCAACACGCCGAGTACACCGCAAGTCGTCGGCGTATACAACGGCGGCAACGAAAACCTGACCGTTGACACTATCACCCTCACTCAACCCACGGGCTGGACCGATTTCTCCATCGCCCCAACGGCCGCCAACCCGTGCAGTCTTACTGGAACGACGCTCCTTCTGCCCGGCCAGCTCTGCAATGTTCAAGTCACCTTGACGACCCAACACGGGGGCAACCTGACCGGCACGGTGACCTTCACTACCGACGAGCCTTCCCTGCAGACCGTATCGCTCTCCGGCTATAACTACGGACCGGATTTCACCGCCTCGCCTGCTTCGCTCGTTTTTGGATATGTGGCGCCCGGCGGGTCCGTCTCGCTGCCGGTGACGCTGACCAACGACTCACTGATTTATTCCGCGTATATGAGCCTTACCCCAGTCTCCGCGCCTGCCGGTATCAGTGTCTCGACTGCTCCCGGCCAGACGTCGTGCTATACCAATTGGATCGCCCCCTTGGTCGGCACCTGCGCGATGACCGTCACTTACGCTCCAGGTCCCACGCCGGCGATTAGCAATGGCAATCTCATCCTCGACCAGTACACCAGCCCCTATTATCCCTATTTGTTCACTCTTCCCATCACTGCGACCAGCGTCACCACGGCGACCATCACCCTCGTCAAATCTTCACTGAAACCGTCCACTTATGGGCAGAGCGTAACCTTCACCGGGATGGTACAGCCCATTACAGGATCTGGACACCTGCAATTCAGTTTAGATGGAATCCCTGTCGGAACGAATTGGGATCTGAAATCCTCAACCCCAACCTACATTACCAGCGCGCTGACGGCTGGGAGCCATGCCATAGGAGCTGCCTATACTCCCCTCTCAACCTCCGGCTGGGCGGCAAGTTCAACCACTCCTCCTTTGACCCAGGTGGTCAATCCGGCGCCCCTGACAGTCACAGCGGTGAACATCAGCAAGATCGTTGGAACGCCGAATCCAACTTTCACAGCCAGTTACACCGGCTTCGTCAATGGCGAAACTGCGGCTGTTCTGGGCGGAGCGCCTTCCTTCAACACCATTCCGGCTAACCCCAGCGCGGTCGGAACGTATCCGATCACGGTCGATGTGAGCGGGTTGACGGATGCGAACTATACCTACACGCCTGTCAATGGAACGCTCACCGTGGTCGCGGCACCCACAATCGTGCTCACATGGACGGCCCCGGTGAGCGGGTCGGCCAGCACTGGTTATACAGCAACCGTCACGGTAACCAACAACGGCACGGGGCCTGCCCTGAGCGCGACTCTGAGCAACCCCACACTGAATAGTATTCCGGGCACGCCCGTCTCGCAGTCGCTGGGAACTCTTGCCGCCGGGGGCGGATCTGTCACCGTCACGGTGAACTTCCCGGGCAGCGCGGGCGCTAACGGCGCGACGGTTAAGGAGACGATTCCGCTCACTTACACCGGGGGCACCGCCGGGGGAAGCGCGCATGTAATTCTGCCGTAAACAGGAACCGTTTCATTTTTTTTAACAACGTTTGGAGGAATACATGAAGGGCTTGAATTATTTCTTGTTGCTTTCACTCGCGAGTACGGGTCTCTTGCTGAGCGCTCCGGCCGCAAAGGCGGACTCGTACTCGTTCGTTTTTACCAATCCCGATCAAAGCGCGGTTGCCGGGGATACAGTCGAGTTCGATGCAATCATCACCAACCTTGATCTGCTCAACCCCCTTTACCTGAACGGTGACAGTATGGCTTCGCTCGCCTTGCCGTTGACTTACGACGACACCGCGTTTTGGGCCATTCCTTATCCATTGAGTCCTGCCGGAGATCCGGGCAATTCCTATGCAGGTGCGTTGTTCGACGTGACTGTGCCCCTGGGAACCGCGGCCGGCACGTACGTGGGTGAATACCAGGTGCTGGGCGGAAGCGACGAAGACGCCTCCGATTTGCTGGGGGACGAGGATTTTACCGTCACCGTTGAAAGCAGCGCGGTAAGCGCGGTGCCGGAGCCATCGAGCCTGTTGCTGTTGCTGAGCGGCATGGCGGGGGTAGCGGGGACTCTCCGCCGCCGGCTGATTCGATAGCTGGACGCATCGATGCGCCATCGGGCGGGAGACCGTCACCATGCTGGTGCGAATCCGGCACACGGAAATCGTGCGCCGGATTCAATCTCTTCCTCTCCTACAGCATTGGCGTGCGCTTGCTGCAGTTGGACCATGCAAGAACCACACTTCCCAACAACGCCTCCAATACCCGGAACAATCTGCGTCTCGTCTTTGGGATTGCGTGGCATTTTGCCAGACTTAGTACACCATCCCCAGCTCCCGCAGTAGAAACGCATAATCCAGCGCAATCTCCTTTAGGTAGTCATAGCGGCCACTCGAACCGCCGTGACCTGCCTGCATGTTGGTCACCAGCAGCAGCGCATGGCCGTCCGTCTTGAGTGTGCGTAGTTTAGCCACATACTTCGCCGGCTCCCAGTACATTACCTGGCTATCGTGCAGGGATGTCTTCACCAGCATCGCCGGATAACCCGTAACCTTCAGGTTGTCATAGGGCGAGTAACTCAGAATATAAGTGTAATATTCTTCCTCATTGGGGTTGCCCCACTCCTCGTACTCCGGAACGGTCAGCGGCAAAGTCGCGTCGAGCATGGTGTTCATCACATCCACAAACGGCACATGCGAGAGCACCGCGCGAAACAAATCCGGCCTCATGTTCACCACCGCGCCCATCAGCAGCCCGCCCGCGCTTCCACCCTCAATCGCCACCCGAGCCGGGTCGCCATAACTCGCCGCTGTCAAATGCTCGACGCATGCGATGAAATCCGTGAAAGTGTTGCGCTTGACCAGCATCTTGCCTGCGTCGTGCCAGGGCTTGCCCATCTCGCCGCCGCCGCGAATGTGCGCATAGGCCATCACCACGCCGCGATCCAGCAAACTTAGCCGGTTCGAGCTGAAGCCCAGCGGCAAAGAATATCCATAAGAGCCGTAGCCATAAACGTAGAGGGGATTTTGTGGGGGCCTGGAATCCCCCATTACAGCCGGTCCAGAGACCGGCGCTACCCGTTTGTCCTTACGATAAACCATCGAAACCGGAACCTGCACGCCATCGTGTGCAATAGCATGAACGCGCTCGCTCGCATAAAGAGTGCGGTCGAAACCGCCGGGAATCTCCAACTGCTTGAGCAGCGTCGAAGCGCCCGTGCCCACGTCGTACTCGTAGACCGAACTGGGCGTCACCAGCGACTGGTAAGCGTAGCGGAAGGCGGGCGTCTCGAAGATGCGGTTTACGTGCGGATGGGCGTCGTAGGCCGGCTCGGGGAAACTGATCTCGCCCGCCTTCGCAGCTTCCGGCCCGTCGCCGTCAAAGCGCCAGACGCGCAGCCTCGGCAGCCCCTCCTCGCGCTCGCAGGCGATGAAGAATCTGGCAAAGATGTCAATCTCCTCGATCATCACGCCGTCGCGGTGGGGAATGCGCTCGGTCCAGAACTCGCGCCCCGGCGTAGCCACCGGCGCTGTGACCAGGCGGAAATTCCGCCCGCGATCGTTGGTGCGGATAAACCACAATCCATTGCGATGGTCGATGGAGTACTCGTGTTCGTCTTCGCGCGCGCTGATGAGCGTAAACCGGCCCTCCGGCTCGCCGGCCGGCAGCACCCACGACTCGGATGTAATGTGGCTGAGCGACTCCATCACAATGAACTTGCCGTCGCGCGTGCGCCCCGCTCCCAGATTGAAGCGCTCGTCGTCCTCTTGATAAACCAGCGTATCCGCAATGTGCGGCGTCTCCAGCGCGTGGCGCCAGAGCTGGTACTGGCGTTTCTGCTCCTCATCCTCGACGGTGTAAAAGAGCGTGCGATTGTCGGCGGCCCAGACGACCGAGCCGACGCGCTCAACCTCATCGGCCAGCGTCTCGCCTGTCTCCAAATCCTTGATGTGCAGCGTGTACTGGCGGAAGCCGGTGGTGTCGGTGGTGTAAGCCAGCCGGCGGCCATCGCTTGAAATATCCACGGCGCCAATCGAAAAGAACGCGTGTCCATCAGCCAATTGGTTGCCGTCGAGAATGACCTGCTCCGGCGCATCCGCATCCGGCCCGGAAACCGTGCCCCGCTGGCGGCAATGAATCGCGTACTGCTTGCCCGCCTCGGTGCGCGTCAGATACCACCAGTTGCCATCGCGAAAGGGGACCGAAACGTCGGTCTGCTTCATGTGCGAGAGCATCTCCTGGTAGAGGCTTTCGCGCAGGCCGTCGAGCGGCTTCATCACCGCCTCGGCGTAGGCATTTTCAGCCTCCAGGTACGCGGTCACTTCGGGGTTCTCTTTGTCGCGCAGCCAGGCGTAGTCGTCCGTGAGGATGGCGCCGTGCAGCGAAGTCTCTTTGTGTTCCTCGCGGGCGATGGGGGGCTGGAGTTGCGGATTTTCGTTCATTATGCAATCTGGTTCAGTGATGTGCAAAATCAACTCCTAATGCAAATAGCCAAATCACGACAGTCAAAAGCCAAATGTAACCACTTTGCCATGTTCTTTTGATGCAGATGCAAGCTCCCCAAATCAAATTCAGTAAACCAAATCCGGCATAGAATGGCAAAGCACGTATAGCCCAAATAAAAGGCTCTCCCGTTATCGAGTGCACTCCTTGTGCGCTCTCTTCGGGAATTCTCCAACTAGGCGTAACCGCAAACAAATACACAATGGCTCCAATTACATTCACGATGAATAGGGCCAAAGATAGTCGGCGTACAGAGAAATATCTTCGTATGGTTAATAAGGTTTGCATGAAGGATTCCATTCCTATTCAGTGTAGCGCAAAGGCGGCTTTTAGCTTTTAGGAACCTTTTGCCCGCCGAACCCGTACAATAGAAAGCGATGAAGGGCTTTCGCCGCACACATTCCGCCATCTTCCCACTGCTCGTGGCAGCTTGTGTCTCCGTCTTTGCTGTCGCCGGACAAACCATACAAGCCGAACGGGTTGAGGATCTGCCTCAACCCACCGATTACGTCAGCGATTTCGCCCATGTGCTCTCGCCCCAGGCGATTGCCCGCCTGGACTCGCTCTGCTCCCAACTCGATCACTCGCAGACGAACGCAAAGGTGGCCGTGGTCACCGTCCGCACCCTGGATGGCGCGGACCCGGCGGAGTATGCCACCGCCCTGGAAGACAAGTGGAAGATGGGCAAGAAGGGCGTGGATCGCAACGTGCTGGTTCTTCTGGCCGTGGACGACCACAAGCGCCGGATTGAAATTGGTTACGGCCTTGAGGGCATTCTTCCCGACGGCAAGGTGGGCGACATTGGCCGGGAGATGGTGCCCGATCTGCGCGCCAACGACTTTGACGGCGCTGTGATTTTGGCCGTGGACGAGATGGCGCAGGTGATCGCCGCCGACGCCAAGGTCACGCTGGAAGATGAACCCATGGTTGATCGCCAGCCTGCAAGGCCACAGGTCAACGTAGGAAAATTGATTCTGTTGCTTGTTATTCTGATCTTCTTTGGCGGCTTTCATCTCCTGCGCTTTCTGCTGGGTTTTGGCCTCTTCGGCGGCTTTCGCGGCGGGCCATGGATAGGCGGCGGAGGCGGCTTCGGCGGTGGCGGCTTTGGCGGTGGTGGCGGTGGCGGAGGATCGGGCTTCGGCGGTTTTGGCGGCGATGGCGGCGGCTTTGGCGGCGGCGGAGCCGGTGGAAGCTGGTAGGTTTCAATTTCGATGAAGGGGCTTCCATGATTGGAGGCCGAAGGAGAAAAACACAATATGAGTAAGGGACTTTGGATTGCGCTGGGAGTGGTCGGAGTTTTTGTTTTAGCCCTGCTGATGGTCTTCGGCAGCTACGTGAGCGCCAGGAACCAGATGGTAGCCAAGGATCAGGCGGTAAAGAGCAAGTGGTCGGAGGTGGACGTGCAGTTGGAGCGGCGCGCCGACCTGATTCCCAACCTGGTGGAGACCGTGAAGGGCTTTACCAAAGAGGAGAGCACGGTCTTTGGCGACATTGCCAACGCCCGCGCGGGAATGTTGAATGCACAGGGACCGGCGGGCAAGATCGAGGCCAATGGGAAGCTCGATTCGGCGTTGGGCCGTCTGCTGCTGCTCACGGAGAACTACCCGCAACTACGCTCCAGCGACCAGTTCATGCGCCTGCAGGACGAGCTGTCGGGGACAGAGAATCGCATCAGTGTGGCGCGTAAGCGTTATAACGACTCGATCCAGGACTACAACACATTCATTCTTCAGTTTCCGAACAACATCTGGGCGGGCATGGCAGGGTACCACGAGAACACCGCGTACTTCGCAGCCCCGGAAAGTGCAAAAACCGCCCCGGCGGTCAAGTTCTAGCAGAACGCCGACGAGGTTCGTGATTCCCTGCCCTTTCACCAGAAAAGTGTTGAAAGGAAGGGAGCCACGAACCTCTTTCCTGTTCCCTGTTCCCCTACCGAAACCGTCGAGTAGCCTTGAGCACCACGGAGAAGACGCCGGATTCGTCGCGCGCCACCTGCAGCGAGACGTGACGGTTGATGGCGATTTCTGCCTGGAGAAGCTGCTGGGCGGTGGTGTTGACGTTGGTGGCGTAAGTAAGGGTGACGTTGGAGCCCAACTGCTCCTCGACAATGATGCGGGAGGTGGAGTTGCCCAGGGCGCCGAGGTAGTTGGGGTCCACCTTGACGCTGCCCGCGCCGAAGAGCCTCTGCACCCGCGAGCTGACTGTAGCGTTGAGAGCGCCGCCGAGCAAGGCGTCGGTGGTGGGGTTGGCCAGAGCCTGCTGTTGCTGCTGGGTGTAAAGTCGCTGCTGGTTTCCCGTGCGGCCCAGAGCCAGCAGAGCCACTACGTCGGCCTCCGGCAGCGGGGGATCGGAACGATAGGTGACCGTCATTTGTTGCGGAGTGCCATGCAGTCCAAGGGTAATGTCGTAGTCCTCGACGCGGGCCGTGGCGTTCAGGTCGATGGAGGGTTGAATGCGGACCGGGTTGGTGAAATATATGTCGCCGCGCTGCAACTCATACCGGGTTCCGGCCAGGACGGCGCTGCCTTCGGTGATGGAAACGCGGCCCAGCAGCGAGGGCGAGGCCACGGTGCCGCGCAGGCGGAGATCGACATTGCCGGCCAGCTTGGCGTAAGCGTTCTGGAAGTTCAACTGCGGCGAAGAGGCGATGTGCACGTCCAGGCGGATGTGGTTGGAAGGGGCGTCAAGAGGCGCAATGGTTTCGACGGCGGCAGCCTGCGCGGCCAGCGCCGCAATGTCCAGATCGGGGCTGACCGAGAAGCGCGTGATCAGCACGTCGCCTGAGAGCAACAGGTTGTTTTGAAGTCCTTGCAGGTGAAGTTGGGCGTCGGCAAGGGAGCTGACTCCTTGCGGGTAGCGGATGCGAATTCCTGTCCCTGTGGCAGTCAGGTCGGCGAAGAGGCCGTGCTGATAGGCCAGATAGCCGCCGAGGCTAAGCAATCCACCGCCGCTCATGGCCGTCAGCGACTTGACCTCCAGCCGATTCTGGTTGAACTCCAGCGTTCCATGCAACTGGCTCAGGCCGTTGGGCACGTCCTCAAGGGAAAGAGCCGCGTCCTGAAAGTCAATCCGCCCGCTCAGGCTGGGGTCCATCAGCGGTCCGTGCGCTTCCACCTGGAAGGTGGTGTTTCCACTGGCGGTGAGGTCGCGGTCCAGCGTCTCGGCAAGCTTCAAATTAATGGCGCCGCTGGCGGAAACGTTCAGCTCCTGCTTGCCCTTGAGCGAGAGGCTGCCCTGAACGTGCAGGTCGGTCTCCGCGCCGGTCACGTGCAGAGGGTCGAGATGGATGAGGGCATGGTCGAGCGTGGCGTGCAGACCTCCCTCGCTTTGCAGGGGAACGCCGGCCACAGTGACCGCCAACTGCTGGATGCGAGCTTCGCCTCGCATCTCCTCGAGCCGCGCCAAAGGCCCCTCAACGGTGACCGTTCCGGCCAGCGCGGACTCCCCGCTGATGCCCTCCACATGAGCCAGCTTGAAGAGCGCGCCAATGTTCAAGCGCGAAAATTCTACTTTGGCCTGGGTGGCATAGTCGCCGGTGAGCGCCGTCTGGCCGTGCGCGGTGAAGTCGGCCGCCTCCAGCTGGGTTGTCAGGTCGTAAGTGACGGCGCGATTGGCGGTGTGGGCCGCCAGCTCTAGGTTACCCAGCGATTCTTCGCTCAGCGTCAGGCCGGGCAGGGTAGCGTGGACTTCAAGGCGCGGATCTTCCGGTGTTCCCTCGCCCTTTACGGTAAATCCCAGCTTGCCGGTGACAGCCAGGCCCATGCGGCGTAGAGCTTCGATGCGAGCCACTTCGATCCCCGAGCCGGATGCGTCCAACTGGAAGAAGTGAGATGACAGGTTATAGCTGCCGGTGGCCGCGATTTTGCCGGCCTCCTTGTTTACCGAAACCGAGGTCAGGTTGATGGTCTGGTTGGCCAGCGTGCCCTGCGCCCGTATGCGGTCCACAGGTTCGCTGAAGATGCTGCCCTTATCCATCTCGACCCATCCCGAACCACCCAGCGCGTGAAGGGGCCCGTCGAGTTGAAGCTGCGCATCCAGAGAGCCTGTCGCGGGCAGGTTCGGACCGGTGAAGGGACGCAGATCGTCGAGGCCGACCTTGCCGGCGCTCAGGCGGAGATGAAGCACTGAATTGGCGTCGAAGGACGGAATCGGCGCGATGCCATGCGTGACCGGAAGCGAAGCCGCGGTCAGGCTCCCGCTGAAGTCGATCGCGGCGTTCCCGCTGCGTAGCTGGCCGTGAGCAAGATCGATGCGGGCAGCCGAGTATCTGCCGAAGGCCTTGACCGAATCCAGGCGAAGAAACTGGGGTTGGCTGGAATTGGTGGTGGAAATTGCCGTCAATTCGACCCCCAGTTGTGTGGCCTTAATGTCCCCCGAAAGGTGAGGATCGACGAGTGAGCCGGCCCAGAACCCATTGATAAAATCCATCCGCCCGGTGAGAGCCACCGGCAGGGCCGCGGTTCCGCTCTTCCCGTTGCGGCTCAATCCCAGGTCGCGCAGCACGGTATCGAACTCGCCGAGGTTGCTGGAATGGAATTCGACGGCAAAGGCCGAGGGACTGGTAAGCGGATAGGCGCCCAGATGGCCGTGCGCCTCCAATTGACTGGCAGGTGTGTTCAGCTCCAGCTTGCGCATCGCGACTGCGCCGTCACGCTGCGTGTAGGTAGCGTCGATCAGGCCGCTGGCGGGAACCAATCCTTGCGCGGCTTGTGCCTGCGGAGTGAGGGCTAACAAGGCGCTCACGGAGAGGGTGCGATTGTCGCCGTTGATCCACTGCGCGTCGGCAGGACCGCTGACCCGCGTGTCGAAGCCGAGATGCTGGAAGGGCGGTTCGCAGAGCATCTCCAGCAGCGTGTCCAGGGCAACGTCCTTGAACTCCGCTGTCACCTTGCCGTTGACAGGGATGGTGATCTCATCGGACGCCGGGGGCGGCTTGGCGGGCAACGCGGGCAGGCTTCGGGCGCCCCGGGATTTGCCGTTGGCCGTACCGGCTGATCGCAGGGAGGCTGCTCCCGGAAGCGTGGGTAGCCAGTGGGCCAGCGCCAGGTCGCCCGCGATCTGGCCGCCCTGGCGCAAACGCAAAACTATCGAGTTAACCAGCAACTGCTCGGGATCGGCATGGAGACGTGCATCGAGTCCAAAGCCCGTGGCGACGACGCCCGTCCCGATGTAAGAGCCGTCCTCGACGTGGATGCTGCCATCGGCGCGAAAACTCCCTGCCTCTCCGGCCCCGGTGAGGTCGAGATGAGCAAGGCCCCGCGGCGTAAACGGATAGCCGGTGATGGGGTCAACCAACCGCATGTCCAACTCGCCGGCCGCCTTGGCCTGCCAGCGGGGATGGGCAAAGTCTTCCAGGACGCCGGAAATTTCCATGCTCCGGTCCTTGATGCCGTGGCCGCTTGCGGTCACGCGCAAGGAGCGCAGGGTTGCCTTGGCGCGCGACAGCTCCAGCGTTGCTTGGAAAAATCCCTGAACCTCTGGCGGAGGCGCTTTGTCCTGCTTGGATAAAGCACCGCGCGCGAGGTTCAGGTCGCGGACTCCTGCCTCGATGCGGTAGAACTCCGGATTCAAGGCTGTGCCCGGCATGTAGGCCATATGCAGGGAAAGGTCGCTGGTGGCAAAGTCAAGCGGGATGTGCCGGTTCTGGAAATCGAAGGCCGCGGCGCGGTTCTCGTACTCCAGAACGCCCTGCTCGACCGCAACATAGCTCGCCTTCAGATCGAAGAAGCTGTCGAGCGCGGGCTTGCCAGGTTTTCTTGGCTTGCGGGGTTGCGGCTGGTTGGTAGAGCCGTCGGGGTAGACGATCAGGTGCAGATGGGGCCGGAGGATGACCAGTTCGCGCAAGGGAAAGCGCGGAATCCAGAATCCCACCTTGCTCCACCACACGCGCACCTTTTCAACCTGGGCGTAGGGCGTTTCGCCGGGTGCTTCAAGGCCGTGAATCACCACGCCGTCCGCCTCGGCCTCCAGGCTGAGAAGATGCCAGTGGAAGGAGCCGATCTCGACCCGCCCGCCGGTGGCCGCCTCCAATTTGACCACCACTAGACGGCGAACAAAGTTCTCAAAACCGGGCGAACTGGCCCAAAAATAAATACCTGTGAGAGTGACCGCCAGCAGAACCGTTACCGCGGCCACCGTCAGGGGAAGATGGCGCAGGAAGAAGCGGCGCAGACGGCTCGGGCGGGGAGCTTCAGGCTCTGCAACCGGCTCCGGCACGCCGGGCTCAGGAGCCTCGGCAGGAACCGGAGGCATGGATTCAAACTCGCTCATGCGCCTCCCTTCCCTGCTCCGCCCTGGGCTTCAGGAGCTTCAAGCGACGGGTCGAGCACTTCCACGTCGCCCTGCTTGCGCAGGTTTTTGAGCCAGTCGTCGAAGAGCGCGTTCACCTGCCTTTGCAGCAGAATCTCCTGAATGCGCGGGGCCACTTCGGCCAGCGGCGGAATCGCTTCGCCCACGGCATACTGCGGCAGTAGCGTTTCGCGGTAGTAGGTTTCAATCTCCTCGGGAGCAATGCGGATTCCCTGCCGGAAGCGCTCTTCGATGAAGCGCAGAATCTGGATCCGGCGGCCCAGATAAGTCTGGACCCGCTCCGGCGTCAGTCCGCGCGCGGCCAGAAAGGCCTTCCATCCCTCCTCCGAGGCGCAGTTGAGGTGAACGCAGGCGGGCACTTGCTTGCGAATCTCCGCCAGTCGGGCATCGACCTCGGCCTGCGAGGGCTCAATGGTCAGCGCGTCCTCCTCGCGAATCTGCTGCTGGATGAGCGCGCGGCTGATCAACTGCTCCATGGCGCGCTGCCGGGTGAGCACGCCAAGTCCCGTCCGTCCGGGGTCCAGCACCGACAGCCGCACCTCGTCGTCCACGTCGCTGGCCAATATCGCCTGGTTGTTGACCACGGCCACCACTTGGTCGAGCACCACGGCGTTGGCGGGAGGCGGCGCCTGGGCTGGGCTTTGCGCCAAGCCCGAAATGGCGCCCATGGCGGCCAGGCATACCACGATCGCGCCCACGCAGGCGGGTCCGGGCTTGCTTGTGAGCCGAGTTGCAGGCCGCTTGCTCATCAGAAGCTCTCTCCCAGGCTGAAAAAGAAGTTGAAGTGCGTGCCCTCGCCCACATGCGGATCTGATCCGGGCTGTGTGAGCGAGTAGTTGTAATTCACCGGAAAAATGGGCGGATTCAGGTTGTAACTGAAATCAAATCGGATGGGTCCGACCGGCGTATGATAGCGCAAACCCAGCCCCGGTGCATGGGAGAAGTAATTGAAACTGCACGTCCCCTGCTGGCCTGTAGAGGTTGTTGGGCCGGCAGGAAGATAACTTTTGGCGTCTCCAACTGTGGCTACATCCTTACAGGTATCGCGCTCCGGTTGGCGCACGCGCAGCGCGCTGGCCCAAGCATCTCCGGCGTTGGTGAAGACGTTGCCCATATCGTGGAAAAGCACAAAGCTGACCGTGTTGCCGATCCAGGGCAGCGTGGCCGGCGGCAGGCGCAACTCGGTGTTGTTGAGCAGCGCGCCCGCCCCGCCGATAGGGTAGCCCGTCTCCGGATCGCGCGGCCCGGCCGAGTTCGAACCGAAGCCTCGCAGCGAGGTGGCCCCGCCTGCGTAAAGCCGCTCGGGCAGCGGAATCAGCTGATCTTCGGGCTTGCCAAAGGACCGCTCCTGGCCGTAGCGAGTGTTGCGGGCCAGCACGATCCGTCTCTTGTCGAACTGGTAATAACTCGAATTCGATAGATCCAGACGATTGAATTCCGTCTGCGCACCGAAGCCTTCGCCGGAGAAGAAATCCTGAAAGCTGGTGTACGTGCCGCGATGCGCATCGAGGGGCGAGTCGCGGGTATCGCGAATCCAGGTCAGAGCCGGACCCGCCACGCGCACCGCCGTGGCCAGCAGCGCGATCTCGTCGGGATAGACCTGCAGGCTGTTGGCCTGCACCTTGACCCGGCGAAAGTCGAATTCGTAGATCAGTGTGTTGGCCTTGGAGATGCGCGACCCCGGTGAATTGAAGTGCTCGGTCCAGCGCACTCCGGTTTCCAGTTTGGAAGCCACGTAGGTGCTCACGTCCAGGCTGTTGGCGTAGCCGCCGGACCAGGTCAGGCCGAAGTTCCGGTTTCCCTCGAAGTGCGGATTCTGGAAGAGCAGATCGAGCTTCTGCTCCAGCAGGCCGTAGGTGCCGCGCAGCGAGACGGATTGCTCCCGGCCGTAAAGATTGTTGCGGGTAATGTCCACGAGAACGCGAGGACTCACGCCGGTCCTTCCGTTCGGGTTGCAACTGGCGCCGCTGGCGATGATGCCGCCGCAGTTGTACTGCGGCGTTCCGGTTTGAGCCTCGAGGCCGCCGCCATACGTGAGAGCCCAGCGCCGCGCCTCCACAGCCTGAAGCAGCACGGTCTTATACTCTTCGCCGCCGGTGGGGTTCTCGATGGCCGTATCAACCTCGTTGAAGAGGGCAAACTCGTAGAGATTGCGCTGCGTTTCCCTCAGCGCTGTCTCGTTGAGCGGGTCGCCGGGATGTAGCGTGATGGCCTTGGCCACCGTATCCGGGCGCGTGTAATGCAGTCCGGTCAGCAGCACCTTGCGCACAAAAACCTGCTTGCCCTCGGTGATGTGGAAGACCACGTCCACTTTGTTCGCGTCGGCCGGCTCAATCTGCTGGGCAACCTCAACCTTCACCTGGTCGAAGCCCCGGCTCATGTAGTCGGTCAACAGCGTATCCCGGTCTCCGGCCAGGTTCTCCGGGGAAAGCAGTTGCCCGGCCACCGTGTTCAGTAGCGCTGTGAGCCGGGCTGCTTCCACGTGATCATTTCCTTCCACACGCACCGTACCCACGCGCATTTGCTCGCCCTCCTCGATGCGATAAACCACCGCCAGCGGAGCCGTTTTTCCTTCCTTCGCTGCTCCGGCACTGGTCTCCGGAATAATACTGACATGGGAGAAGCCGTTGTTGTGGTAGACGGATTGCAATGTATTGATGTCGGCAGTCACCAGCGCCTGCGAGTAGGCGCCTTGGCGGTCGATCACATCGGCGGCGTGCACGCTGAGCAGTTCCTTGAGCGTGGCAGAGTCGAAGTAGCGGTTGCCCACAACCGAGACCCGCTCCACACGCCGCCGCGGCCCCAGCCATACCGTGTAGAGGATCGTCACCTGCTCGGCGGTCGTGGATTTCCGTTCGTGTTCGACCTTCACGTCGGAGTAGCCCAGCCGCTGATAATAGTCGCGCAGCCGGCGATTGCCCTCATTGAGCAGATCGTCGTCCACGCTCCCTTCCTCGAAGATAGGAATCACGTGCTTCACGCGCTCTTCGCTCAGGCTGGCGCCCTCGACCAGAACCTTGACGACCGGTCCACGGTTGGCGGAGAAGCGGAAGTCATCCTTTTGGTTCTGCGCGGTGTACTGCTGGGATTCGAGCTTGATTTCCGCTTCCAGCCGCTGCTTTTTCTGGTAGACCTTCAGCACTCCGCCCAGCGCGCGATTGCCGGTATCGTGGTCCACATGCTCACCGGCTCTCAGATGCGCATGATGGCGAAAACTCTCCACGCTCATCCCCGAGTCGCCCGTCACCTCCACCGCGCCCACCCGCGCCTGCGGTCCTTGAACTACATGAAACGCAAGGTCAACCAGTTGTTCCTCCGGGTGGGCCGTCAGGGTCTGCGTAATCACCGGCTCGTGGAAGCCGTCGCGAGCCAGTGTGGCGCGCATCTCTTCCAGAGCCTGGTTCAGCTTGGCTGGGGTATAGCGGGCGCCGGGCGCCAGTTGGCTGGCGCGCTCCAGTTGCGTATTGACCGTAACGGTCTTGGCGCCATCCACGCTGACCGCGCCGATGAAGGTACGCGGTGTCCCGCGAAAGGCCAGGGCCACGCCATCCCCTGCGCGCTTGCCCTCCACCGCAATGGTTTCAAAGAGGCCGGTGGCAAAGAGCTGGCGCAGGCTCTTCTCCAGCTCCTCCCGGTTCAACGGCGCTCCCACGGCCTGGGCCAGATGGCCGGGTAGCGGGACCAGCCGAGCCAGGGAAACCCCCTCGAAGGAGATGTGCCGCACCGGCAAACCCTCCCACTGCGCGAGGGAGTCGGAAGGCGCCTCAACCACCGGATTGGCGGCCGCGCCGGAGGGGTCAACGGCGCTGGCAGCTTCCCCGCTTGGGCCACTCTGGCTCCAGCCGAGTCCCCCGCCCCATAACCCGAAGGCAAGGAGGCCGGCCAGAAGAATGCCGTACCCTGGCCGACTGCCGCATTGCCTTGCTGGCCCTGCCTTCAAAACCATATCTCCCCAAAAAAACACGGGGATAAGCGCCCCGTAGTACAAACGATACTGGTGATCCGTCGTCGTCGATCACCGATCCCTATCCACCTATTCTAACGAGGAATCGTGCCGAACGCAGTCGCTGTCATTAGCAGGAACTATAATCGCCAGTGACCGAGAGTCTAGAGCCGATTGGCGTCGAACGATATACCGCATTGACCGCCCGAGACGATTAGGAGGATTCGCAAGGATGAGGAGGAGCCTGATTCACTGCTGCAAGATACGCCGGCAATGAACCCGCGAACTCGCTAACTTGCGATCACCGCGAAAGCCTGCCCTGAGCGTAGTCGAAGGGCGGTGGCTAACTCGCTAAATGGTAAACCAGTCTGAACTGCGCATGGTACTCATGGCTCCTGACCCTGCAATCACGGACTCTGCCGATCAAGCCGCTCCCTCCACGGCTTTGCCCCATCCCCTTGAAGCCGATCTCCTTGCGCAGGCCCAGGCCGGAGACCACCGTGCCTTCGCCCAGCTCTACTCTTTGCACAAAAAGCGCATCTACTCTTTATGTATGCGCATGGTGGGCAATACCGCCGAAGCCGAGGATATGACCCAGGAGACCTTTCTTCAATTGCACCGCAAGATCGCCACCTTCCGCGGCGACTCCGCCTTTTCCACGTGGCTGCACCGGCTGGCCATCAATGTCGTGCTGATGCAGCTCAGGAAGAAAGGCTTGTCCCTCATCTCGATGGATGAAGCCATGGAACCCGATCCCCAAGGAAGCCACAGCCGGGGCTTTGGCGCCCGCGACCTGTCGCTAGTCGGCTCCATCGACCGGATGGCCCTGGAACGCGCCGTCAGCGATCTGCCCGCCGGCTATCGCCTCATCTTTGTCCTGCACGACATCGAGGGCTATGAGCACCATGAGATCGCCTCCATGCTCGATTGCTCCGTCGGCAACAGTAAGTCCCAGTTGCACAAGGCGCGGCTCACCCTGCGTGAGGCTCTGCACAATTTTCCCCGGCAGGAGGCGCGGCCATGACCGAGGAAGCCAACCTCATGACCTGCCACGAGTTCCAGGCCCAACTGCCGGAGATGATCGGCTCCGGCGAGAGCCGTGCCGCCCACGCCCACCTACGGCATTGCGCGCTCTGCCGCGCCCTGCTCGCCGATCTGGAGACCATTGCCGAGGCCGCCCGCAAGCTTTTTCCCATCGTGGAGCCGCCCGATCACCTGTGGGAGCAAATCGAATCCGCTATCAAAAAAGAGAAAGCCGTCTTCGAACCGGATGAAGGAAAGGAGTAAATATCCCCCGGCAGAGGCGGGACTTGATGGTTAGTGGCCCCTCGAAGAGGCCTGTCCGCGCAATACCAAGTGTATTGCTCACGCCAGCATGAAATCCGCGCCGTAGGCGTAATGCCAGCCTTGATTCTGAGCCGTAAGCGCAATGGTAGTTCACTACTGTCCAAAACAGGTTTTTGAATTGTGAGCAGGTTGCCCTCCAGCATCGGCTGTTTCAGAATGACTTTGTCGAGAAGTCGCTGAACAACGATACGGAGGGCGTTCCTGATGGTACA